>Ga0208492_1000114_pt1 | contig 82894 bp, 73 predicted proteins | sample Subbioar_CSW14AB_FD_184820 | JGI IMG/M metagenome (GOLD analysis project Ga0208492, IMG submission 184820) | Serpentinite rock and fluid subsurface biosphere microbial communities from McLaughlin Reserve, California, USA - CR12Mar_CSW14AB (SPAdes) | ecosystem: Environmental > Terrestrial > Deep...
CAACGACGGAATGCACTTCTTCGCTCGAAACCCTCCCCAGCCCGGAGGGCTTCGTCTTGCAGTCGGTGCCCCGGACTTCAGTCCGGGGGCAATTCTTCGACGGCTCTTGACCTGACATTTCTCAGGGCCGCGGTTTCGATGACGCCGTATCAGTGACGTCATGTCAGTGAACGAGCGTGTCCGGCAGAAACAAGAGACGCGTGCCGCGCTTCTCGAGGCGGCGCGGCGATGCTTCGCGGAAAAAGGGTGGAGCGAGACGGTCGTCGCCGACGTGGTGCGCGCCGCGGGGGTCGCCCACGGCACGTTCTACGTGCACTTCCGCGACAAAGATGCGATTGGCGACGCCCTGCTGGGCGAGTTCAACGTGGCCCTCGCTGCGCGCGTCGCACCCGCGCTCGAACGCGCGGCCGAAGAGCCCGAGGCACGCGTCCGCGCGGCCGCCCGTGCCTTCCTCGCGACGCTCGCCGCGGAGCGCGCGTTCGTCGGGTGGTACGCCGAGCGCCTCGCCCTCGGGGCGAGTGGGGAGACCTTCTTCGGCGGCATCAACCCCGAGGCCCGGGTGCTGCTCGACACCTGGCTCGATCGCACTGGCGTCGATGCGACCCAAAGGCCGCTGCTGGTCCACGGGCTGCTCGCCCTGTGGATTCGCATCGGGCTTCGCACCGTGCTCGCCGACGAGAAGCCGAAGGTCGCCGAAGAGGTGATCGTCCGCGCGACGGTCGGCGCGATTGGAGCGTTCGTGGAACCCACCAAGAAGAAGACGAGGGCACGATGATTCATCTCCCGATTCTCTCGACGGATGCCAGTCGACCCGACCTCGATCAGCTGAGACGAGAGGCACGTGCGCTCGTCGACCGCCTGCGCCCGACGTTCGCGCCGCCCGAGTCGCGGCTCGATCACGCCCGTCGGGTCGCCACGTCGCTGGCCACCGCCGGCGCTGGCTACGTCGAGAACCGCCGCCGCGCCCGCGCTGGTCGGGAGGACCTGCTGCCGCTGTACTTCATCTGGACGACCCACCGCACCTGCAACTTCCTCTGCACGTACTGCGACGATCACCGCGGCGCGCGATACCCCGAGCTCCCCAAAGAGGGCACGCTCGACACCAACGACGGCCTGCACCTGCTCGAGGTGATGCGCACCCGCGCCTCGAGCGTCTACTTCGCCGGCGGCGAGCCGACGATTCGCAAAGACTTCCCCGCGCTCGTCGCGCAGGCGCGCGAGCTCGACTATTACCCGATCGTCGTCAACACCAACGCCAGCGCGTTCGATCGGCTGCTCGCGCTCCCCGCCTGGTCGACCTTCCTCCGCGACATCGACACCATCGTCGTCAGCCTCGACGGGCTCGATCTCGACTGGCTCGGCAAGACCTGGGGAACCAAGAAGCCCGAGGACGTGATCCGGAACCTGTTCGTCCTCGCCGAGCTCGCGGACGCATTCCGGATCAAGCTGATGGTCAACTGCGTCGTGCAGCCCGGCCAGATCGCCCACGCCCGCGCGGTGCTCGATTTCGCGCGAGATCTCGGCGTGTGGTTCACACCCGTGCCGATGAACACCGGGGCCGCGATCGGCCAGGGACTGCTCGACGATCCCGAATACCGGGCGTTCGCCGAGCTCGTGCTCGCGCGCAAACGCGAAGGGCAGAAGATCACGGGCTCGCTGCGCCTGAACCAGCGCCTCTTGTTCGCCGAACCCCTCGAGTGTCGCAACACGCTCAAGCCGCACGTCGATCACGACGGCGCGCTCTACTGGCCGTGCAAGGCGTCGGTCGCCGTCGAGCCGGTGCGGGTTCCGGTGCTCGGGTTCGAGCACGTCGACGATCTCTGGGCGGAGTGCACCCGCCGCATCGACCCGACCGGGTTCTCCGATCGCTGCGGCGGCAAGTGCAACTGGGCGCAGAACTACACCACCGACGCGTACGCCAATGGCCTCTTGCACCCGCTCTCGCTCCTCGGCGAGGTCGCGGGGTTCCTCGGGCGGGCGTGATGACCCGCGAGGATCGCGGGGTCGCCGTCGACCTGTCGGCGATGGCGTTGATCGGTCTCGCCGTGTGTCTCGCGAGCCATCACCTCGCGTTCATGACGGCGCTGGTGGCGATCGTGCTCGTCACGCGCACCGTGCTCGTCTGTACGTGGGGCGGGGCGGCCCTCGCGCCCGAGCTCGTGTTCCTCGTGCTCTGCACGCTGATCGGCGGCGCCAACGACTGGAACACCGTCGTGCGTCACGGCGTCTACGCGTACACCGTGCCCGCCGATCACCCGGCGTTCTCCACCATCCCCACGTGGATGCTCCTGTACTGGGGCATCATCCTCCGGGCGATCGCGCAGCTCGCGGCGTGGCCGCGGCTGGGCGACGCGAAGCTCGTCGAGGGGCCGTTCGCGCGGCCTTGGCCCCGCATCGCGGCGCAGCTCGCGATCGTCCTCGCGACGAGGCAGGCAATCTATCGACTCTGGGCCGACGCATGGTGGTCGTGGTTGCCGTTTGCCATCGGGCTCGCGCTCTACGTCGTTCTGCTGAAGCCGACGCAGCGTGCGCGAAGGTTGGCGCTGATCGCGCTCTTCGCCGGTCCACCCGTGGAGATGGCCTTCATCCAACTCGGCCACCTGCATCGGTACGCGCTCGGCTGGCTCGGCGGCGTGCCGGTGTGGATCGCCCTCTGGTGGGCGCTCGGGGTCCTGGTGTGGTCCGATCTCGCGCCGCGGCTCGTGGCGGCACCTCGGCGAACCGCTCTCACCGCGTGAGGGTCGCGCGGCTCGAGGGCGTCAGGCGCCGAAGCGCTCGCTCCACCGCGCGAACGATCTCGCTCGGCGTGCCTGCTGGCGCGTGCTCGTGGACGGCAACGCTCGCTTGTTCCAGAGCTCGGATCGCGAGCATGAGGGAGGCGCAGAGCCGCAGGACGATCGCAGGCGGTTGGGCGTTCCCGAAGGCTCGGCGCAGGTCGCTGCCCAGGCTCGGTCCGTACTCCACGACGAACACCGCCGGGCGCGGCAGCAGCGTGGCGGCCGCGTGCAGGTCGTCGGCGACTTGGACGTCGAACCTCCGGCCGATCAGCGCACGGGCCATGTCCGCGCGTCGAAGGCGGTCGTGATCCACCAGTGCTATCGCGGCCGGCGCCGGTCCGGTTGCCGGGATTCGCTGCACGCCCGAGGGCGCCGTCCCGAGCTCCTCGAGGAGCATCAAGGCATCGTGAACCCCGAGGACCCCCACCAGATCGTCGATCAGATGGGCCTTGGTGAACGCGATGAGATCACCGACGTCCTCCGGCAGCACCGTCCGGTCCGTGCGCGCGAGGGCTTCGCCCAGGATGAATCTCGCGCGCGGGCTTCCCACGCGGCGCGCCAACGCGTCGAGCAAGATCTCCGACCTTCCATGCGAACTCGACGGACCGACCGCACGCCGCGGCGATCGCGATGACGCGCTACGAGCTTTCAATGTCCCCCCGCCCCGCGTTCGAGCATACCGAATCGACGCAACCGGGCGGGCAATTCCACGAGTCCAGGCGTGCGCGGCACGAAGGTTTGGGTCCCTCCGGAGCCGGGTAAAAGTAGTAGATGCCGTGTGGCCATGCGCGCAACCCGCACGCGCGGCCACCGTCACACATGAACGATGAAGAGGCGGTTGCCTCGCCTGCTCGTCTGCGTGGCGTCCGTCGCGGTCGCCGTGGCTGCGTGCGGACGCTCTCGCGATGCAGGCACGACGGATGGCGGGGGCGTCGCGGCCGCCTTTCGCGTCGCGATCGTGCTCCCCGGTCCGCATGACGATCACGAGTGGAGTCAGGGCGGCTACGAGGGGCTGGAGCTGATCCGGAGGGAGCTTGGCGCGACAGTCGCGTACGCCGAAAATGTCTCGAACGCCGGATTCACGACGGCCGCGAGTGGGTTTGCCGCCGAGGGCTTCACGTTCGTCATCGGCCACGGCGCCGAGTATGCGGAGGCGGCGGAGGAGGTCGCGAATCGGTTTCCCCGAACCAAGTTCGCGGTGATCGCTCTCTCGCCGGGCAACAACCGCAACCTCGGTGCGATTCGCTTTCGCGAGGGCGAGATCGGGTATCTGACGGGCGCCGCTGCCGCGCTGCGAACCAAGACCAAGAAGGTCGCCTACATCGCAGGGGTGAAGTTTGCTCATCTCGAGGAGCAAGCTGCGTTGTTCGAGCGCGGAGCAAAGGCGTTCGACCCCAGCATCGTGGTCGCGACCGAGTGGCTCGGGAGCTGGACGGATGTGGCGAAGGCGCGCCACACCGCGCGTGGGCTCATCGAACGAGGCTTCGACGTGCTCTCGATCAACGCCGACAAAGCGGGCCTATCCGGCATCGACGAGGCCGAGAAGGCGGGCGTCTTCGCGATCGGTTGGAACCTCGACCAGCACGAGGTCGCGCCCCGGACGGTGGTGACCAGCGGAGTCCAACGGGTGCCAGTGCTGCTGCTCGAAGGGGCCCGGCTCGTGCGCCTCGGCCGTTGGGAGGGCAAACAGTACCGGTTCGGACTTCGCGAGGCAGCGCAGGATCTCGCTCCCTTCCACGGGCTGCTCGACGACGACCAGGCCGCGCGCATCGCGCGTGCCCGTGAGCAGATCCTCACCGGTGAGCTCGACGTCAGCTTTCGAAGGGGCGGCGTGGTGCCGTGACGAAGCTCGCCCCGGCGGCTTCCGCAGCTCGCCCGCGAGGTCGGTCTCTCGCGAGGGAGGTACGAGTCACCCTGCTCGTCTTCGTGATCGCGGTGCTCGCCCTCACCGGCGGCAGCATTGCGTTCCTCAGCTTCCATGCCCATCTCGTCGAGCTCGCCACGCTCCAAGGCGAGCGCTCCCGCGCAGCGGCGATCGAGGTCGACGCGTACGTCGAAGATCTCGTGCGCAAGATGGGATACCTCTCACGCGTACGCGGGCTCACCGACCTTCCCCCGGAGCAGCAGCAGAGGCTGCTCGAGGCGCTGCTGCGCCACAACTCGGCCTATGACGCGGTCGCGCTGGCCGACCGCACCGGCTCGATCGTGGTCCAGTCGAGCCAGTACGGGGAGACCAAGACGTTCGGGCCCGCGGCCGCCTCACCGCCATTCGTGCGCGCATTCGAGGGGGGCGAGGACTTCGTCGGGCCCGTGGAGATCGAGGCCGCCGCAGGCGGCGCGGAGACCGAGGCCCCCGCAGGCGGCGCGGTGATCGATGGCGAGGCCCGGCGGCGCTTCCTCATCGTCGCGGTGCCGGCTCACGACCGCGAGGACCGCGTCGCCGGGGCACTGCTCGCGCGCGTCGACCTCGCGTTCCTCCAGTACGTCGTCTCCGAGGTCGAGGTCGGTCGGACCGGATACGCGTACATCGTCGACAACCGCGGCTACGTGGTCGCCGAGCGCGGGCCACAGACCGATGCATTGCGAAAGATCGACCCGGCGATCGGGTGGCGGCTGTCCAGTGACGTTCGCCGCTATCGCGGGCTCCGCGGCGAGAACGTGGTCGGTGCGGCCGCGCTGGTGAGGAGCGCGCGTTGGCGTGTCGTGGTCGAGCTGCCCACCGACGAAGCGTTCCTCCCGCTCCGTCAGTCCCTGCTGGCGATCGCCGCTGCCCTCCCGCTCGTGGCTCTCGCCGCAGTCGCGATGGGGGCGTGGTTTTCGAAGCATATCGTCCGTCCGATCGGGCGACTCACCGCCGCGGCAGCGCAAGTCGAGGCAGGCAATCTGGAGGTGGAGGTCAGCGCAGACGAGCGGAACGAGCTCGGTGCGCTGGCGCACGCATTCAATCGGATGACGGGCCAGGTCAGGACCCTCGTCCACGGCCTCGAAGACGCGCAGCGCCGCGCGACCTTCCTCGCTTCGGTGGGCGCAGAGCTGGCCGGACCCCTGGGAATCGAGGAGGTTCTCGCGCGCCTCACGCGCCTCACCATGCCCCTGCTCAGCGACGTTTGCGTGATCGACCTCGTCGAACGAGGGGGAGCGCCTCGCCGCTCGGTCTTCGCCCAGGTCGACCCGGAGAGGGAGCCGATCCTGCGGGATCTCGCTGCGACGTTCCCCGCAGCGATCGACCCTCTGCAGCCGGCCGCCCGAGCCATGGAGCGTGGGTGTTCGGTGCTCATCGCCGAGAGCGCGCTCGACGAGACCTCGTCGCCCGAGGACACACCCCTGCGCGCGATGGGGGTTCAGAGCGTGTTGGCGGTGCCGCTCGCCGCGCGGGGACAGATCATCGGCGCGATCACGCTGTGCTCGTGCACGCCCGATCGACGCTACGGCTCCGCCGATCTCGCGCTCGCCGAGGAGCTCGCGCGTCGCGCCTCGCTCGCCATCGACAGCGCTCAGCTCTTCGCGCGGGCGCAAGAGGCGGTGCGCGCACGCGATCTGTTTCTCTCGGTCGCGTCGCACGAGCTGCGCGGGCCGATTACCACGCTCCAGCTGCGCCTGCAGACCGCGCTTCGCGCAGTGCCCGCCGACGTGTCCGTCGAAGCGCTCTGGACCACCCTCCAGGTCGCGGATCGTCAGACCCAGAAGCTCACCGAGTTGATCGCCTCGCTCCTCGATTTGTCCCGCATCGCAGCGGGCCGACTCGTGCTCGATCGCGAGGAGCTCGACCTGCGGGATGTCGTTCGAGACGTATGCCAGCGTCTCGAGCCGGAGTCGACACGAGTCGGTAGTACCGTCGCGCTGCACATGTCAGCCCCGACCCTCGGGCGCTGGGATCGATTGCGGATGGAGCAGGTGGTGTCGAACCTCCTGGGAAATGCGCTCCGCTACGCCGGCGGAAGACCGGTGGAGGTCGAGGTCGAGCCCCTCGATCATCGTGCTCGGCTGCGCGTGCGCGATCACGGACCGGGCATCGCTGCCGAGGCACGCGCCCACATCTTCGAGCGGTTCGAGCGCGCGACGTCCGAGACGCGATCGGGCGGACTCGGACTTGGTCTCTACATCGTTCGCCAGATCGTCGAAGCGCACGGCGGAACGATTACGGTGGAGAGCGAGGTCGGCGTCGGTTCGACGTTCACGGTGGAGCTGCCCTGCGTCGTCTCGGAGGCCGGCGAGCCCTCGCACGGCGGGAGGGCGGCATGAGCGCAGCTGCTCTCTCTCGGATCCTGGCTTTCGGCTCCATCGTCGCCGCAACGGTCACCGCGTCGGCGGAGCAGTTCTCGTTCACCGACACCCAGCTGCTTCACGGAGGGAGGTTCGACGACTGGCACTACGGCAACGCCACCTCGACCGGCCGAATGACGACCGTCACCCTCGAGCACTTCGGTGCCTGGGAATACGGCGACAACTACTTCTTCAGCGACCTCACCCTCGGAGAGTTCGTCGACGCGTCGGGGACCCGGACCGGCGAGCGCGCACGCCTCTACCAGGAGTGGACCTCGCGCATCGGCATGGGCAAGCTCGCCGGCGCGAAGGGGCCGCTGCTCGGGCCGATCCAAGACGTGCTCGTCGCGGGCCAACTCGGCGCCGGAGTCGGCGGGTTCTGGGCGGGCCTTTTCGGGGGCGGGATCGACTTCGCGCTGCCAGCGCCGCTCGTCCTCGGCGTGAACGTCTATGCGCGCAAGGACGCCTTCAACCGGATCACGTATCAGGTGACCCCGTTTTGGGAGCTGCCGTTCGCCATCTCGCGGGCAGCGTTCGTGTTCCGCGGGTACGTCGACGTCGCGGGGAGCGACAGCCTCGGCGTAGACGTCAACACGCAGCCGCAACTCCTGTTCGACGTCGGCGCGCTGGCGGGCGCGAAGGACCGGTTGCAGGTCGGCGCCGAGTGGTACGTGCACCGCAACGCGCAGATCCGGTCGCATGCGCCGCAAGCGATGGTGCGCTGGCTGTTCTGACGTCGATCAGAGGACCCCGCGGTAGTACGCGAGGCGTCGCGCCTCGGAACGCACGCGCATGTCCAGCCGGAGTGCAGCCTCGTCGTCGAGCGGCGTGCGGCTCGCGATGTTGCGCGTGACCTCGTCGGGCGAGGAGCAGCCGACGACGAGCACGTCGGCCGCCGAGCGGAGCGCCCACCGCAGCAGCGAGTCCGGCGCGAGTCCTGCGCGGGTGAACATGCCGCCGCCCATCACCTTCATGCCGACGATCGAGATGCCACGCGCATGCGCCTCGGGCACGACGCCATCGAGGAAACCACCGACGACGCTCTCGACGACGTTGACCGGCAAGAGCACCGTCTCGACCGGAAGCTCCCGCACGGCGCGCAACAGGATCGCAGGATCGTGGTGGCCGGTGACCCCGAGGTGGCGAACGAGCCCCTGGCGTTTGGCGGTCTCGAACGCCTGGAGCGCACCGCCTGGACCGGTGATCCGCGCGAGATCGCGCTCGGTGCGGACGTCGTGGATCTGCCACAGATCGAGGTGCTCGAGCTGCATTCGTTCGAGGGTGCTCTCCAGATCGCGTCGCGCACCCGCGGCGTCGCGGGAGGCGGACTTGCTGCAGAGGAACACCCCCGCGCGGGCCGCGGGATCGGCGCCCCACACCGCACCGTGATACCGCTCGGAGTCGTCGTACGCGCGCGCACAATCGAAGTACTTCACTCCGTGCCCGAGGGCCGCTCGAATCACCGCGGTGGCCTCGCGCTGGCGCTCGAAGGTGCGCAGGACGCCTTCGCCGCCGAGGCCGAACCGCGGCATGCCCGCGAGCAGTCGAGCATTCATGGGAGCAAGGTAGCGCAATCGCTCGACCAGCGAGCGAAGGCGAGCGCAGACGACTCACGCAGCGCTCGAGCTCGCCGCTGTCGTGCTCGAGCTGGCGCGTTCAGCCAGGCCGAAGAGCACCTTGCCGAGCATGTGACGCATCATCGGTCTCAGCGCGATCGGTTCGGCGAGCTGCCAGTGCAGCCCGGGCTTCGGGCGATACGACATCGTGATCGTGCCGCGGCTCCCGCCGTCCGGCGTCGGCTCCACCGCGAGCGTCACGCGGGCATCGACGACGGGCATCGTGCCCTCGACGACCTCCACGGTGTAGCTGCGTCCCTCCTGCCACTCGACGACCCGCTCGACGATCGAGTTCTTGCCGTCGGCGAGATCGCAACGCCGCGTCGCCCCGACGCCGCACACGGGCCCGCCCTGGTGGGTGGACCCCGCGAGATTGGGGTTCCACAAGTGGATGTTGGCGAAGTCTGCGAGCAGAGCCCAGGCGCGGTTCGCGGGAACGGCGAGATCACGGGTCACATGGATGGTCGGCATGTCGGATTCCTTCCCGAGGCCTCGTTGCTGGCCTCGTGGAAGGGAGTGTTCGTCCGATCACTGTCACGCGGTAGGCGGCGCCCATGGGATCGATTGTCACGGACGTTGTGATAATCATGGAGCGTGATCGACAGCCTCGACGAGCTCCGTAGCTTCCTCCGCATCGTGGACGAGGGCAGCCTCTCGGCGGCCGCGCGCTCGCTGCAGCTGTCGGTGAACGCAGTGAGCCACCGGCTCGCGCAGCTCGAGGCGCGCCTGGGCGTGCAGCTGGCGGAGCGCAGCACCCGTCGCGTCGCGCTCACCGACGAAGGTCAGCGGTTCGCCGAGCGATGCCGGGTCATCCTCGCCGAGGTCGACGACGCCGAGGAGGAGGTCAGGCCGCGAGGTGGCAAGCTGCGCGGCACCGTCCGCGTCGCCGCACACCCGTTCGTCATCACCGTGCGGTGCCTCGAGAGCGTCGCGGGCCTCCTCGCCGAGCACGACCAGTTGTCGGTCCAACTGCTCGCCCGAAACCACGTCGTCGATCCGGTGGCCGAGGGGTTCGACGTGGTCATCGGCACCGGCGACGCTCCCTTCCAGCACGTGGTCACGCGCTCGATCGCGCACGTCGAGTGGGCCCTGGCTGCATCTCCCGCGTACGTGAAGCGTCACGGCTCGCCCAAGTCGACGGACGACCTCGCCTCCCACGAGTGTCTGCGCGCGCTGCGCACCCGGAGCGAGTCCCATTGGGTCCTGAAGAACGCGCGCGGCCAGGAGCGCTCCGTGAAGGTCGGCGGCCACTTCGAGAGCGACGACACGGCCACGCTCCTCGCCGCCGTCTATGCGGGCCTCGGCATCGGCTTCCGCCCCGACGGCGAGGTTCGCCGCGAGGCCGCGCGCGGCAAGCTCGTCCACGTGCTCCCCGGCTGGACCAGCGGCGGCAGCGGCGTCCGCGTGCAGATGCTCACGCCTCCCGGCAGGCTCCGCCTCTCCCGAGTCCGCGTCGTCGCCGACATCCTCGCCCGCGAGCTCGCCGAGCTCGAGTGACCGATCTGCTCACCCCTCGTCCGCGCGCGATCAGTGGATTCGCGCCACGAACACGTCATCCGTGGGTGCGTCGGATGCGCAGCTCGTCACCGACGACGCACCGAAATGGACGCTGCCACGGTAGCTGCCCGCGACGTGCACGTAGTCGCCCAAGGCTCCAATGGCCGTGATTCGCGTATGCCCGGCACCGAATTCACGAAGCTCGCCGCGCGCCCCATCGAACGGGAACGTCGCGAGGTACGAGCCCCAGCGATCGGCTGCGCCAATGGGCGGAAAGCGTGGGTCCATGAGGATGCCGAACATGACGCCCGCGGCCACGATCCCGCGTGCGTCGCAAGCGGCGACCGCACCAGCGCCGGGCGCACGGGTCGACGCGAGCCTTCCTCCCGACGGATCGAACCGGAGCAGCCACGGACCAGCGGCTGCTGACGACGTGGTCGCCTCGAGGTCTCGAGCCGAACCCGCCGCCGACGCGACGACTCCATCGAGGCACCTCGCGAGCGACGTGAGCGACCCGGTCTCGAACGTGTGCCGCCAGCGAGGCTTCGCAGAGAGATCGAACGCAGCAATGGAGAACCCGCCCGCAGGGAGCAAGGCCGTCCTCCCAACGATGACACCGTCGCGATCGAACGCGACGAGCGCGTGTCCCTCACCGTGGTCGATGGGCGTCACCGCTGTGACCTTGCCGTCCGGCCCGACGAGCGCGAGCCCGTCTGCCACGCTCACGCCGCCGACTCCCACGCTTCCGCTCGTCGTCGAGACGGTCACCGCGATCGTGCCCTCGTGGACAAAGACGCTGAACTGCACGCCTACCGCCATGTCACGCGCGGAGGACGACTCCGAGAAGCGTGTGACCCACCGTGGCTTACCGGCAGCGTCGACGAATGCAACATACGGAGCGCGTACGCCGCCATCGGGCGGAGTGCCCTGACCAACGACGATGAGGCCGTCCGCGAAGCGAGCGGCGTCCTGCGCGCCTACGGCCAGAGCGATGTTGGCAGCGAGCGCGCCGCTCGCCGAGTACGCGACGAGCTTGGCTCCGCCCTGCACATGAACGAAGACCTCTGACGTGCCTTCGCGGCCGACGCGCACGCTTCGCGGCGCCGGCATCGTGTGCGAGCAGGCGTCGGCACTGACGATCCAGCTTTCGCGGTTTGCCTCGTCGCTGCACCCGCACACGGCGGACAGCAAGAAACAACAGGCGCGCCGCATGCCCACGAGTGTAGCTCGTATGTCAGTCGTCAGAAGAACGCGCCGCCGAGCGCGAGGTCGAAGTACCAGTGCCCGGCGCCGAGCTGGTCGTTCGGGCTGCAGGGTGCATCGGTGCAGGTGAACCCGCGCTCCGCGACACGGTACGAGTAACCGAGGACGGCACGCAGGTGGAACCCGCCGGACGTGCGGGTCTCGTAGCCGGCCTCGGTGTTCGCATACAGCGCGTGGGTCAGGCGATAGCTCCCCGAGTACCACGCCGAGTTGCACGAGGCGCCGCGAAAATATGCGCCGTCGAAGGGGGCGCACCTGTCGCCGTTCGCGTCGTAGGTCGTCGGTCCACCCGAGAGGCCGGCGCCGAACGCAAGTGCATGGTGGCGCCCACCAGCACGCAGGCGTGCGAGCGCGCTCCATCGCCAGTCGCTACGAGCTCCACCGAATCCGGCTTCGACACCAAGATACCGCGATGGCGTCCACGTTGCGGAGAGGCCGATTGGACCGAGCGGCGACCACCGCGTACCGGCATGGACGTCGACGGCGACCTGTCGTTGCCAGGGACCGACGTCGCCGATGTCTTGCGCGGGCGTCATCAGAGCCGCCGTGAGGAGCAAGATGGTCATGGCGACGACCTGAGGCTGCCACGGGAAGCCCGACGTGCCACTGCAGCCGTCGACTCGAGCCGTTGGTTGTACGCTGGCGCGATGTCGACCGCACTTCGCATGGCGGCGGCCGTGATGTTGCTCTCCGCCTGTGGCGGCGGCACTCCGCCGGCCTCACCGAGCCCGACTGGTGCCCCGGCTACGACCAGCGAGGCCGCAACGTTGGCCAGCGTTTCGGCGGCACCGGTCTACGTGCCGCAATATTGCCTCGATGGACGGCTCGTCGAGTCCGTGCCGGGCCTCCAGGCCGAGCCCTTGACGCTGGTTGGCGCCCCCCACGGTGGCAAGGTCGCGCTCTTCACGAACGAGCGCGCCTCGGCGAAGACGGAGGCGGTCACGATTGGTGTGTGCTCGGTGGCGGAGGCGGTTCGAGGTTGTCGGAATACGGCCGCATTGAAGGGCTCCACCGAGGGGTTCGTCCAGTGGGCACTGGTGATCGACGACACCGGGAAGCTCGTGAGCGCGAAGCGGACCGCGGGGAGTCTCGCCGACGAAGCGCTCGAGAAATGTATGGAGGGGGCGATCGCCGGCGCGAAGTTCGCGCAAGAGGCGCGCGGCGAGACCTCCGTCTTCATCGTGACGCAGACCACTGCGGCGGTCGTCATCATGGTGGAGACCGGCACCGACATTGCCGGTCGACTGCCGCCCGAGCGCATCAAGGCCGTGGTGCGGAAAAGCTTCCCCAGCTTTCGCCAGTGCTTCGAGACGATGGCGAAAGGCAAGCCGTTCACCGAGCAGCTCGCCTCGATCCGCTTCGTCATCGACGAAGGGGGCAAGCCGACGCAGGTCGAGGTCGCCGCCCCCGATCCAACATTTCGCGCCTGCGTCGCGACCGTCGCGAGCGGCCTCGCGTTCCCGGAGCCGGAGTACGGCAAGGTGCTCGTGACGTACCCAATCCGCTTCCTCAACGACCTCTGATCGACCCGGACGTCGCGGATCAAACCGGCACGAGCAGGAGGAACAGACGCGAGCCGAGGACGCCCGCGTGCAGGGCGCGGTCGACGGGCGGCGCGCAGCGCTCGTCGATGCGCTGCGCGAGCCAGGGCTCGACGTCGCATGACTCGAGCCTTGCCCGTGGGTCACTCGCGCCACTCAAAAAGGAGTCGACGTCACTCTCGATGGCCGCGTCGAACATACGCCACAAATCAAGTACGAGAGCGCGTGCTCGTCGCCGTCACCGACGCGTGTTCAACCGGTTCGATCCAGGCGTCGCCCACGAAGAAGCTCATCGTCCCTTCGATCACGAAGAAGACGTCTGATACGGCGATTCTCCGCTCCCCGAGCAGCGCGGAGAGAGCCGCTCACGGGTCCGGCGTGAGGATGCAGGTCGGGACGGGGCCATAGAAGCCCTCCTTCGACTGACCATCACAAAAGATCGCGTGCGGAGAGAGCACGTGTCGTGCGAACGCCTTGCCGTCGGGGTGGAACCAAGTCACCTCGTCGCCCATGGCGTCGCGGTAGCGCGTGTAGCGATCGCGTGCGCAGGTGCCGCGATCGGCGAGCACGGGGCAGCCCGCCGCTCCCTTGCACTGCGCGCTCTTGGACTGCTGGATGCTCGCCCACTTCGCCTCGAGGTCGCCGCAAGGCGGGGGGCACGAAAACGCGATCTGACACCGGCCGTCGACCATTTTCTCGCCGGGCGTGACGATCTTCGGTTTGGGCGGCGGCTCGGACTTGCTGCAGCCGCAAAGAAGCAGGGCGACGAGGAGCGTTCGTGCGAGCACGCGGGCAAGGATACGCCGCCGTTCAAGGCTGTGCGCGTGTCGTCAGCTTGCGGAGGTTGCGGCGCGCGATGCCTCGTGCGCCCTCGGTGGCAGGACCCGAATGGCCGGAGCTCAACTGGTGAGTCGGTAGACACCGGCGTTGGTGGCTGCGAACAGCGTTCCCTCGCTGTGCGCGAACCCGTAGATCTCCGAGGCCCAGAGTCCGTCGTCATAGCGGGTCAGCGAACCGTCGGCTGCGCGGCGCCATAGGACCAGAAGCTCTGCGACCTGATAGCCTCGCCCGAGCAGTGGAGCCGAACCGCGCGATCGAACTGCACGACACGAAGGTGACCGGCGTCTCCTGGGTTGGCCGAGACCTGCACGTCGCCATCGACGCGTACGTCCACGCGAGCAACGGCGTTCCCGCCGTCGACGCTGGCAGCGGCTGGATCTGGCCGGGCGTCCTCGTTGTCGAGGCCGGCCAACTGGTCGGCGAAGCACCAGACGAGCTGACCATCTCCCACGGGGGCGTGATGGTTGGCGACGAAGAGTACGACAACGTGCTGCCGTTGCCATTCGACCGCGCCGGGACTGTGGTCGTCGATCTGCGAGGCGCCGACGGCCGATTGACCCTTTCCGGGAGCGGCGTTCGGTTCGTCGCTACCGGCGAGGCCCGATGGGTCGACCGGTTCGAGCCATGAGGTGGTCTCGCGCGGCGACCGGACTCGGTATCGCTATGCTGCGATCGTGGAGGCAGGGCCGCTGATTGACATCCGTGCGCAACAACTCGGCCGGTGATCTCGAACCGTCCAGTCAGATTCGCGGATTCGAGAAGTACCCCGCCGGCGCCTGGGCCTCCTCGAAGGTCGGTGGATCGTTCTTGAGCTCGAAGAGGGCGCGGCGCGCGCTCTCATCCCCGGCTTGGGCGAGCGAGAACAGAGCGCCGGCCTCGCGGAGCTGACGAATCGTGAGGATGACGATCGTTCGGGTCGAACTCTTGACCTTGGCATCCTGGCGGACGAGGTAACGAAGGATCGTGCGATCGATGGCACCGGGGACCGCGATGGAAAGGTTCAGGCGCGAGAGGCCTTTGCGCAGCGCGGGCCACGCCCACGCATGCCGGGCAGCGCCTTTCGGGTCGAGGTTGCTTCCGATTCGACGCATGCGATCGGCGTTGCGCACGAATTCGTAGAGGTGGAGCGTGTCGAAGCGGCCGAGCTCGCGTCCGTCGAAGGTGTCGAGATAGAGAGCCTGCAACTGGGCGAGATCCTGGTCCCAGGTTCCGTCGGCGTCGGCATGCGATGCAAACGATGTCATTCCGCGCACCAGCAGGTCCTCGTCGGCGCCGAGCACGATGGCGAGCGCGGCGAAGACGCGCGTCCGCTTGTTCTGGAGCATCTTGAGCAGGCGAGACTCCTGGCCTTTGGTGCCCACGTATCCAACGACGCGGGCCGCCCAGGCCGTCGGGCCGAGCATCGCGGGGTCACTGGTCGACTCGATCAAGTCGAGGGCGGCACCGGTATCCGCAGGCGACGCGCGGTGCACGATGGCCATCGCGTATCCGGCTCTCGCCACGGGATCGGTGATGGCTTTCGCCAGGACCAGTCGGTTCGAGAGCTCTGCTTGTCCGGCAACACGCCCGAGGGCCCGTGCGGCCGCCAGTCGTGCCCACAGACCGTGGTTCCGGTCTTCGATGACGTCGATCAGCTTCGGCGTGGCACCTCCTGCCAAGACAATCTCGGCGAGTCCGTCAGCCGCCGCCTGCGACGCGTACAATGCCGCTTCTCGGAATCCTGGATTGGGGGCCAGCTCCATGTCCGCCTGGGAGAGGCCGACCGGCGCACCCGACTTGCCGAGGGGGCGCGCGAGCTGCTGCGCGAGCACGTCGACGAGGGACTTGTCGCCGAACCAACCGAGGCTCCGCGTGGCCGATGCAAAGGCGTTGGTGAGGAAGACACGACAACCCGGGCCCTTGCACGAAGGATCGCTGCCGAGATCGACCAGGCTCTCGGGCGGGAGCTTCCACGTGGTGACCGTGCTCTTCGCCCATGCGAGCGTCTTCGGATCGCCGAGCAACGATTGCGCGCGCGTCACCACGAGCCACGGAGCCGGAAACCATGACGCGAACTTCGCGAGGTGGGGCGCTGCGACCGGAAGGAACTGGCTTTTCCTGTGCGAGAAGAGCCAGGCGAGATCGCCGATCAGTCGCGCCGCCGTTTGCTGCTCGGCGAACGTGAAGGGGTCGGCGCCCACCGGTGGTACGTGCTTCCAACCAAGGTTGCTCGATCGGCACTGCGGCGTGGGTTTGCTGCCGCACGAGGCGCCGATGCCGTCTGCGTCCATCCGTTCGGCGAGATAGGGGAACGCCGCGACGTCACCGACCTCACCGAGCGTGACGGCAACCCGGGCGCGGTAGTGCGGAGGGTGCTTGGGGTCGGCGAGGTAGCTCACGTACGCCTGGGCTCCCGAGGGATCGGCGAACGAGACGAGCGCGTCGAGGATGAAGCGCGCGCGTTGCTCTTCGTCGGCAAGGCCGTTGGGTACGATGTCGAGCGCACGCAGGAGCCCCGCGCCCCCGAGCGCGTCCCGCCATGCATGGACGAGCACCGAACGGAGCCGCTCGTCAGCGACCTGGTCGGCGAAGCTCATTCGAGCGACGAGCGCGCTCGTCGAGCCGCTGCGCGCGAGCCCTACTGCGGCGGCGCCAGTGACTGTGAGCTCTTTGTCCTCGACCAGTGTGCTCAGAAGACCCACGTCGCTCGCGGCAACGTCTCGAGAGAGACACGTCGCCGCTAGTGTTCGAACACGCGGCGCCGGGTCCTTCGCGAGCTCACGATACCTGGCCTTGTCGCCTTCCCTGCAGGCAGTCGAGGGGTCGAAGGCGATCTCCCCGTCAGCGTTGCGAAGCGCATCGATTTCGCCCATCCGCAGCGCCTCGAAGAGCGCGTCATCCAACACGCCCACATGCAGGAGGCAGAGTGCGAGGGCCGCCCGATCCAAGCTCGTGGCGACCGCGAGCTTTTCCTTCAGGGCCTTCGCGGCGCCCGCCGCACCGCGCATCTCGAGCAGCGCCATCGCGATCGCCGCCACGGTCGTGTGATCTTCGGAGCGTCGGAGCAGCCTCACGAGCGCGGGGCCGCTCCCATCGTCTCGCAGTCGCCCGAGCTGCATCGCAGCCTCGCGAACCAAGCGCGGATCGGCATCCTTGTCTTCCACGATCGCCCGCCACGCCGCGGTCTGCGCCGCCGGCGATTGACTCAGGATCGCCACGGCGCGTCCGCGGATCACAGTGTCGCTCGCCGCCTTCTGGTGGATGACCACCGGTTTCTCGATCGACTTGGGCGGAGGGGTCGATGCACACCCGAGACCGAGAGACAACGCGAAGACGGAACCACGCATGAGGCCATCCTACGTGGTTCGCTCGGTCAGTTGTCGTGCCCGGCGACAGACGCGATGACGCGATGTGTCCGGTTTCGCCCGATAGGAGAGGGCCGGCGGCGACAGAAGGCGTCGCAGCGTCCGGCGTTCTGGACATCCCGCGTGCTGGACGGACACCAACGACGCGGACTCGAGCCGAGTCGTAGACTTCGGTGCGTGAAGCTTCGGCCTCGGCACGCAGCGATGGTCGTCGCCACGGGTCTTGCGGCGAATGCCGTCGTCTCAGCCGTGGGACTCCCGTCCGACGTCATTCGCGATCCAAGTAGGGTCGTCGCGTCCAGCTATGGTGCGTGCGCGTTCTGGAACGACGGGACCATGCGTTGCTGGGGCGGCAGCCCCTTCGCCGATCATCGCGGCGATCGGCCGTGGGCACACCCGAGCCCGCGTGCGCCGTTGCGCGACGTCGGGGTGTACGACGATTGCGTCGTGACGACGGGCGGCAGCCTGCAATGCGCTCGCGCCGACGCGCCGCCCCGCGTGGAGTGGGCGCAGAACGTCTACGAGCATCGGTGGTTCGCGCCGCTCGAGACGCCACCCGAGTTGCGCGACGTGCGTTCGCCGTTGGTCTCCCGCCCTCGCGTGTGCGTCCTCGCCCGTGCGGAACCGGAGTCGAACGACTCGGTGTGGTGCATCGATCGCGAGTCAGTTCCAGAGAAGGACCCGCCGGTGTTGCGCACCGGTTGGCGCCGGATGCCGCTCGGTTCGCCGCGTGCGATCGCGATGGATGGGCAAGAGCTCTGCGCACTGTACGCCGCCGGGCCGGTTCGCTGCGCCGATCAGTTCCGCGGCGAGGTTCGTGACGTCGCGGGAACCGAGAGCGCGGTCCAACTGGTCATGGCGGAGGACTTCGGCTGCGTCCGCGATGCGCGCGGGACCGTGTCGTGCTGGGGCAACAACACCGTCGGGCAGCTCGGCGACGGCACGTTGGTCTCTCGCCACGACGCACGACCGATCGCGCTCGCCGGATCGTTCGGCGACGTCGCCGCGTTCGGCCGACGCGCGTGTGCGGTGCGCGATGGCATCCCGTGGTGCTGGGGTCGTGTGCGGCCGCAGGGGTCGCTGCCGGCACTCATCTCCTCCGATCCGGTGAAGGCCGCGGAGCTCTCGGGCGTGCGCGCGCTTGCGATCGCCGACTGGTTCGCGTGTGCCACTCGCACCGACGGCACGGTGTGGTGCTGGGGGAACGATTCGGGCGGGCAATTGGGCAACGGCGCCTCGATGCCGAGCCGCGGATGCCAACGAGAAGGGATCTCGGGCACCAGTCCCGAACAAGAGCAACTGCAACCACCGACGCCCGTGCGCACGGGCGAGGCGGGCGGGTATCCACGCGCGCGCGGCGCCCTCGTCGCGACGCTGCTCACGCTCGGGCTCGTGCCGCTCGCGTGGGTGGTCGAGGCTCGCAGGCGAAGCTCGCTCAGCGGCTGGGCAGCGCTCGTCGTCGCGACGTTCGTCCCGATGTTCGTCACGCGTCTGCTGAATGCTTCGGTTGCCGCGTATTTTCGAATCTGCGGGGGCTGGGGATGCGACTTTGGATGGAGCCGGACACTGGACCAGCCTCTGTTCGCCACACTCGCGCTCACGGTGTCCCTTGCGTGCGTCGTGTCCGGCTACCACCGTCTCCGCAGAGCGACCGACGAGCACAAAGGCGCCACACAGATGGCATTGGTCGTGGTGCTCGGCGCGATACCGTGGCTGCTCTGCTCGATGTTCTTCAACGCCTCGGTCAATGACACCAACTCGCGCGACGGCTTCGCATACCTGCTACGAGACCGCGCGCTGGAGCAGATCACCTGGCCGTTCGTCGTGCTGTGGTGGTGGACGATCGGCTGGTTCGTGCTCGCCGTGGCGTTTGCGTTGTTCACGTGGACCGAGGTGTCCGCAACATGACCACGATCCGAGCGCGAGCTACGTCCCGCGAACACGCCGCTCGTTGCGACGTGTCGCTCCGACCGTTCTCGTCGACGCACCCGCTCGGTACGAAGTCTCCGCCACCCGACTGGGCTGCTCGCGCACCTTCGTCCAGTACTCGGCTCGCGCGTCGTCGTCGATCTGAACGGTGCCCCCATAGAGCTTGTCCGCGCCGTCTCGATGCGGCCCCGACACCCAGTACTCGTCGCCGTTCACTTCGTCGACGCAGTTGTACTTGTACCCGCTCTTGGTCTTGAGAAGCCGACGCCCGCGATACGTGTAGCTGCGGCCGGTCCGCGACATCTCCACCCACCCGATGCGGCCGTCGCCGTCCAGGCCACCGGACTTGTTCTCGACGTACATGATCCGGCGCATCGCTCCTCCGAGCTTAGAGGAAGACGCGCACCTGTGCGCCGTTCGGTCCTCGGAGGTCGAGTCGAACGCGCGTTTACCGGCCACGTTGGGCCCATGCTGCCGTTCCGCGTCGGTGCAACCGCGGAGGCTCGCGGAGGAGAGCAAAGAGCCGCTGCGGCTATGGGAGGCCAATGCATTCGTCCCGTCGCGACGGGCACGAGGCAGTGTGGGGCCGTGCCGTGGCCCTCGGGCGCGCTCAGGCCCACTACTCCGGTGGCTCGAGTCGGTATTTTCACTCCGCGGCAGCGCCGCACGCCATCGCCGGATGGTGGACATTCGCGAACGCGGCAAGGACGCACGCTCGAAACGGTTCGTCACGCATCGGGTCACGCACGACGTTCACGCAATCGACGCTGCCATCCTTCACGATGCGCCATCCCACCTGCAACACGCCTCCGCGGCGCCCGACGCGATCAAGCGCCGCCGAATAGCAGTCCTGAATCGCGCCCAGGTTCTCGTTGCCCACGCGCCGAACGTCGTCGATGAGAGCCGGCGGGATGGCGCAAGGCTTGGGCTTCGGCGCGGCGGCGGAGGTGCACTTGTTCTCGAACGTCAGGTCCTCGTCCGAAGGCGCGCTCGAGGCACTGGCCGGTGCGGGCTGGCTTGGGGGCGGCATCGAGACGCGGGGGCCATCTCGCGCGCAGCTGGCGAGAGAGAGCGACAAGGCGACGCCAAGCCCGCCCAACGGCGCGAACATCTGCCGGCCAACGAAGACGGCTCGGGTTCTCTTCATCTAACGATGACCTTCGGCCGAACGTTGCTCGCGATACTGGTGATCGAGCCCACCGAGCATGCAACGCCCACGGGGTCCGCTCAATCGCACGGTCCGTTGCTGATCTGAACGTCGACTCCACCGTCGAGCGTCACTGCCGCCATCTCGCGCCACGTGCGCACGCGCACGGGGCCGAATTGCACCGGCCCCATTGCGGCGACACGACGCGTGATGAAGAGGGCCTCGTCGCTCGTCGCCAACCCTGGGGCGTACGTTGCGCTTTCGATCGCGCGCTCGATGCATGACCCATCGGTGTAATCACCGACGCAGCTGACACGCAGAACCTGGCCGGCGCCCCTGATGACCTGAACGTGCACCGTCGTGTCTGCCGCGCTCCGGCCCGGCTTCACGCAGGGCTCGAGTAGCGGCGCCAACTCGCTCCACGAGGCGATCGGCGTGGCCGGAGGAGGCGCCGGCTGAGCGCGGTGTTTGCCGACATCGTCTGGCTGGACGCGCGAACCGTCACGACACGCTGCGAGTACTACCGCGGCGAAGACGATGAACACGCGACCCATCGAGCGAGGCTAGCGCGCTCAGGCGCCGAAGCCTTGGCTCGCTGGCAGATGGCGCACGCACCGACAGGGACATCATGCTCGCGCGGCCCGGCGGGAACCTGAAGTTGGGCATCGGCCGGCGTATGCAGGACCAACTCGGTTTCCGGCGCATGTTGCGGTCGGTGCCGGCGGCTGAAGGATGAGCGGCGCGCAACTTGGCCGACCCGTCGTTCGAGCCCACCGACGAGGACTTCGGAGAACTGATGCACAAGGCGATGCCGTCCGCGCGGAACACGATGCCGCCGAGCGGGCACTGCGCGAACGAATTCGTGTCGAACGGGAGCGCCTGCGCCGCGAGCGACAAGCGGGTCGGGGTTCGGTAGCGTCCCGTGAACCTGGTGTGGGAGGCGGGATTTGAAACGGCGCTCACAACGGGGCGGCCGATCACGCGCGACAGCGGGATTTCTCCGGAGTTCCGCTCGATCGAGGTGACGCCGCACGCCGGCACGTACCGGGAAGTGCCTGCGCGTTGGGTAACCGCGGGTAATGGGACCTGACCGGTCCGGCGCCCCATCGCGAGTCGCTATGCTGTCGCCTTGGCCAGCGGCAGGCGGTCTGAAGGGGAGCGGTCATCGGTGGCCTCGCGGCCCATCGCCGCGTCGGCGTCCACTGCCAACCCGGTTGGCGATGTGCCACCGGCATTGCGATGGCGACGCCCTTCACCCGCCAGTTCCTCGGGCGTCGATCGCGGCTCGAGGTTTGCGACGCAGCACGCGATGATGAGGAGGTTCGGCGCTGTCTTGCTGGTCGTGCTCCCGTTCGCGGGCTGCGACGACCGGCCGGTCGCGCCGGAACCCTCCGGAGGCGGGGAAGGGCGCTTCTGCACGAAGGTCGGGTGCACTGACGGCGTCGATGTGGCGGCGACCGTCGCGTTGCCCTGGTATGCGCGCAACCTGCTCCGCGTGACAGCCTGCCGGAACGATACGTGCGGAGTCGCCGAGCCTGTCCCCGGCGGCGTAGGCGAAGAGATGACGCTGCGCATGCCGTCGGCGACGATGGATTGCCGCCTCACCGCGTCGAAGGCGGACGGCGGCTCGAGCATCACGATCTCGGGCTTCGTCGGAACGTTGAGGCGCGATGGGCGCGATGGCGATCGATGGAAGGTCCGCGTTCACGCCGAAGGCGTCCCGGGCGACATCACGGTCGCGGAGCGCACGGTCAATTACCGGTTGCACTGGCCGAACGGGCGCGAGTGCGATGAGCCCAACGGGTATGCGGATGCGGCGCACTGGGCGCGTGCGTCGTCGGCACGGTCGAAGAGACGCCATGCGGTGCGATGCACAAGACCCGGACGTGCGATCGAACGTGCGAGTGGTCCGAGTGGAGCGCGTGCGGCGCATGGCGTCCGATGGCACCGGCGCCAGCGAGCTTTGTGACTCGCACGCAACCAACCGCCGCCCTCGCCGGAAAAAGCGTCGTCTTCGTGCGGAGCGATGGTGACACGGACCCCATTCGTGCCGCGGCCTACGATGTGGCGGCTGACACTTGGTCTGCCCTTCCCGACGGACCATCCGCGTGGCTCGCGCGCACAGCGGCCGGAACCCCCGCGGGCGAGTTGTTCATTTGGAGTAGTGTCGGCCCACTCGCGCTCGTCACTGGCGCGACGCCGGGCTGGTCGAAATTGACGCCTCCGCCGGAGTTCGCGCCGCGCGAGCCAACGGCCGTCGCTTCGGCGTTCGCCTCCGCCACCGGCGAGGTGCTGTTCTGGGCTTCGCCGGCGACCGACTCGACACCCGACGCCGTTGCGTGGCACCCCACACGCCGCACGTGGCGAACCATCGCGAGTCTTCCGATGGTTCGCTCGACATGTGGCGCACATCGCGTGGGCGAAACAATGGCGTTCTCCCACGGTGACGCCGGTCGGACGATCTCGCTGTACGACGCGCTCACCGACGCGTGGACGTCGACCACGGTGCCGTTCGAGAAGTACATCCTTACGCGCGACGCTTTGACCGCGTTCTCCGGCGGCGGTTTCGCACCCGTTCAGGCCGCGACGCTCGATGCGGCGGCGGTCGGGTGGACGGCGCTACCGATTCCGTCTGCGCGTCAGTTGCCGCTACGCAGCCGCGATCGAGCCTTCGTCGGAGCGGTCGGTGGTCGGCCATACGTATGGGGCGGTGGCATCTACGAATCGTGGGCTGCGGACGGTGCCGTGCCGTGTTCGACTCTGTGACGGGACGGTGGTCCGCGTTACCCGCCGGCGGTCCTACGGCGCGGTTCGACCCGCTCGTCATCGCCGTTGGCGTCGAGTCGATCCTGTGGGGCGGCATCGCCGACAAGCCGCAACGGGACGGAATGCGCCTAATCGTCGAGTAGCAAAGTGGAACCCTCCGCGCTGGCCCGCGATCGCCTGCTGATCTCGCGTACACTCGAATCAATGCGCGCCGCCGCCCTCGCGATCGTCGCGTCCCTCGCGCTCGGCTGCACCTCCGAAGAGGTCGTGGTCGTCGTCGATCCGCCCGCGCATCGCCCACTCGAGTGCACGTTCGAGATCGACGAAGCCTTCGCGGCGTTGCGGCTTCCGGACGGACGCCCCATCACCCAGTACTGGGAGATGACGTCGACGCCGCGCGGCGTGTTGTACGCACCGGTGCAGATGCGTTTCGGCAGCGACGGCGACTACGCGCGCTACGTCACCGGTGTCGCGCGGTTCGAAGGCACGTGGAGCGTCGAGAGCGTTCCCGGAGAGTGGTGGCAGGTCTGGGACGTCGCCGCGTCCGACGACGACGCGTGGATGAGCGGCGAGCTCGGTCCCTTTCCGTCGCGGCCAGCGATCGTGCGGCGCAACGGCGGCGCGTGGAAGCCGATCGACCCGCCGGATGGCTTCGGTCAGGTCTATCGCCTGTTCCCGAGCGCGCAGGGCCTGTTCGCGCTCGGCGTCGAGCCCGCTGAGTCCGCGTCGATGCCCCTTCTCGCACGCCACGACGGTGTGCGTTGGACGCGCATCAACGTGCCCTCGGATTGGACCGACACATACCCGACGACGGTGCGCGTCATCGGCTCGACCGTCGTGGTCGGGCTCGTCGTCGGAAGACCGATCTCGACTGACGCGAAGCGCGGCCTGCTCGCACGCGTCGACGGAGATCGCCTGATACCGATAGACACGGCGATCGAGCTGCCGCCCATACACGCGATCTCCGGCACGGGCCTCGATGATCTGTTGCTGCTCGCGGCTCCCGGTTTCCCGGACCCACGGGCCGTGTACTGGGTCGACTCGATCGGCGGGCGCGCCAAGTTGGTGCACCAGGATCGCGAGTCGTTCGCGGACCTGTGGAGCCCGCGCCCCGGCGTCGCGCTCGTCGCTCCGAGTTACTACCACGCGGGTCGGCTCACGGTGCTCGATGGCCAGAACGGCCCGCACGAGGTTGAGCTCGAGAAGCCGGGCGTGCTGCACTACATCGAGCACTTCGCGCCCGAGGGCGACGGACGCACGGTGCACTTCCTCGCGCACGAAAACGGCCGACGTGTGCAGCACCGGCGGGGAGCGTGTCGATGAGCACGCGGTTGCTCGCCCTCGTCGCGCTGCTCGTAGGGTGCTCCGGGCGCACGACCGTGGGCAGCGATGCGTCGATCGATCCCTGGGTGTTGGACGCGCCCGATCTCGACGTGCTCGACGCCGGACGGTGCATGATCGAGACGATCGGCGACTGCGCGCCGGTCGAGGGGGAATCGACGCTGTTCACCGCCGATGCGACGTCGCGCATTGTCGCGGTGCGGCCGCCGTTCGTGCTCCTCGATCCACTCCGGGTTGTCTATGTCGGATCGGACGGAACGGGGGACACGTTGACGCCTCGTGAGCTGGACGACTCGGGGCTCCGAGCGATCTCGATCGCGCTCGAGAGCGCTGCGAAGCCGTTCGTGCTCGCCTGCGGAGCGAGCGCGTGCCGCGTGTTCGAGGTGCTCACGAAGGACACACCCGGCCTCGCGCGCGTCGGTCCGGAGCTGCCGGCGACGACCCGCGCGATCGCGGTGCTCGACGGAAAGATCTGGGTCGCGGGCGACGGCGTCCGTCGACTCGACGGCGCGACGTGGTCGCTCGAGCGCGCGGAGGGCCGATTCCACGCGCTGGCGGCCGCATTCACCGACGATGGCTCCACCGTCGCGGCGGTGGGCGAGGGCGGGGTCGTCGCCGTGCGCGCGCACGACGCCTGGACGACGACCACCGCCGGTGTGAACGACACGCTGATCAACGTCGACCTCCGTGACTACGTCATCGCGGCCTCGAGCGAGCGCGGCGCACTGTTTCTCGGCACGCGCTCGGGTTTTCAACCATGCACCGGTCCGACGCTCGGCGTGCGTTCGTTGTCGTTCGTCCAGGGACCATGGCTTCGACTCCTGTTCGGCACGACGAACGACGAGCGCTCCTTCACGCTCGACGCGGCGGGCGCTGCGTGCCGCTCCGAGTCGATCCCTGGGCTCCGCGGAGGCGCGATGTTCTCCTGCGGCGTCTCGATGAATCGCTGGCGCTTCACCGCGACCGAGCTCGTCGGGACCTATCGCTGCGCTATCGAATGAGCCCTCAGAGCACGAGGAGCCGCACCTCGCTCAGGAGGCGGCCACGTTGACCGCCAACGCGGAAAATCGTGCCGATTCGCCCGGGCAGGGTATCGTTTGAATGATGCGCGCTGCGCTGCTTCCCGCGATCCTCGCCGCGGCTTGCTCTTCGAACGAGGTGGCTGCCCCGCCGCCGCGCTTGCTCACGACGGGCGGTGCTCCCGGACTCGGGATCGCTGTCGACGCGAGCCACGTGTACTGGACGGCCGAAGACGGCGTCGTGAGACGCGTTGCAAAGAACGGCGGAGACGTCGAAACCGTCCGAAGCGGCGCCGCTCTTGGCTACGGCGTCGCCGTCGACGCGACCAACGTCTATTGGACCGAGTGGGCATCCGACCGATGGGTCATCCAGGCTCAACCGAAGGCCGGCGGCGATCGAACCGTGCTGGCGTCTGTAGGCGTGCTCCCCGGGTCCGTGGTCATTGGCGATGGTCGGTTCGTCTACTGGAATGCGGACCATGCTGTCGGCGATGGTGGCACGCCGATGTTCGGCAGTGTCCACCGGGTGCCCGCTCAGGGTGGGGCCGTCCAGGATCTCGCGGTGAACCAGCGGGGCGCGCAGGAGCTCCATCTGGGAGATGACGGATTTCTCTACTGGGCTGCAAGCGACGCGAACACGAAGCGGTCCGGACCGGACGTCATCCGGCGCGTTCCGAAGGATGGCGGCGCCGTTACCGACGTCGTCCGTGCGACTGCGGTCGTCGGCGCGCTCGCTGTCGCGCATGGACAGCTCGTTTGGTCCGTCCTCGATCCCGCATACACCTTCCACACATGCGATCCGTCCGCGTGTTCACCCCGGACTGCGCAGAGCGACCAACGCTACGGTAGCGTGGGGATCACGGACGGCGACGCGTTCTACTGGTGGACGTACGAGGGGCTCGTTCGCGTCTCGAGCAATCTGTCGCGTGCGGTCGTCCTCGGTGCGGTCGATGCGGTCGTGATCGCCGCCGACGAGAGCCGACTCTACGGCATTTCGTTCTCCACAGGCGCGGTGCGTTCCTATTCGAATTCCCCATGGTGATGGTCAGCTGGATGCCGACGGTCAGGTGGATGCCGACCGACCTGGATTCCGTGGGCGCCGACGCGTCATCGAGGTCCTCCGGAGTTCCGCTCGATGGAGACGGCTAGCAGCTCCCCTTTGGACGTGAACGAAAGGGAGTGCCGTCCTGCGCTTGCCGTCGCCCCAGCGCGATGCACAGCGAAATTCTCCGTCGGGTCCGAGGCGGACGAGATACACGTCGGACCTTCCACGTGGTGCGAGAACTAGTCGAGGCGACTCTGCCGGGGAGGTACGACCCGTACTGGATGAGGAACGAGCAGGCCGGATCACGCGGCCAGCAGCGGAGGGGGGGGCTGGACGCCGAGGTCCACGGCTCCGAAGCGGCCGGGCGGCGCGACCGGCATGAACGCGTTCACGGCCCTTCATCGCTTCGACCTGGAGATTGAGATTGCGCTCGGGCGGCCCGGAGTCCGGTGTCTCGGTCTCGGGCTGGGGCTCGGTTGCGTCGACGATCGCCGCGTCGGTGGGATCTCGGCTGATGGTCACGGTCTCGGGCTCGCGCTTGCACGCGACGAGCGCGAAGACTGCAGCGAGCGTTAGTCTCACGAGCTGATAGCGTATCGCGTCGGCCGGGGCTGACCAACGTCTCGGGTCTGCCGTGGCCGCGCACGCACCGACACGGACACTCACGCTCGCGCGAACCCGAAGTTGGGCATCGGCCGGCGCTTGCAGCACCAAGTCGGTTTCTGGCGCATGTTGCGGTCGGTGCCGGCGGCGGCGGCGAAGGATGAGCAGCCCTTCGTGCTACCCTACGAATATGGCGCGCAACTTGGCCGACCCGTCGTTCGAGCCCACCGACGAGGACTTCCGAGAACTGATGCACAAGGCGATGAGCCCCGTGCGCGCCGAACACGATGCCGCCGAGCGGGCAATGCGCGAACGAATTCGTGTCGAACGGGAGCGCCTTCGCCGCGAGCGATGCGCACGGGTCGGGGGTCGGTAGCGTCCCGTGAACCCGGTCTTGTTGGTGATCGCCGGCCCCAATGGGTCGGGGAAGACGACGGTCACCGAGCTCCTGCGGAAGGACCACTGGAGCGAAGGGGTGGAATACATCAACCCCGACGAGATCGCCCGAGACCGGTTCGGCGACTGGAACTCTCCCGAGGCGGTCCGTGCGGCCGCCGTGTGGGCAACGCAGCGGCGCGAGGACTTGCTGGCCCAGCACGAGGGAATTGCCTTCGAGACCGTGTTCTCGGCTCCCGACAAGCTCGCCTTCGTCGCGCGTGCGGTCGAGGCCGGGTACTTCGTCCGGGTGTTCTTCGTGGGAACGTCGAGCCCGACGATCAACGCGGCGCGTGTCGCTCAACGGGTCATGCGCGGCGGGCACACGGTCCCCATCGACAAGATCATCAGCCGATACGAGCGCTCCCTCGCCAATCTCTCGGAGGTGTTGCACGTCGCGCATCGCGTCTACGTGTTCGACAACTCGGTCGACGACGTGGATGCGCGGCTGGTGCTCCGGGCGGTCGACGGCGGCCTTCGCAAGATCTATGGGCCGCTTCCAAATTGGGTCTCGGACGCAATCGCCGACTTGCCCCAACGCTCGGACATCGAGGACCTGCGAGGACCGCGCGCTGGCTGATCGTTCTCTTCAAGTAGTCGGGGAGGCGGATTTGAACCCGCGACAACGAGCACCCCAAGCTCGTCGCACTAGTAAGCTGCCTTGGTCGGGGAGGCGGGATTTGAACCCGCGACAACGAGCACCCAAAGCTCGTCGCACTAGTAAGCTGCCTTGGTCGGGGAGGCGGGATTTGAACCCGCGACAACGAGCACCCAAAGCTCGTGCACTACCGGACTGTGCGACTCCCCGGTCCCCGTTCTTTTAGATGGGGAGGGCGCGTCGAGCAAGCGGTCACTTCTCGACGGTCTTGCAACCGAGCACGATTTCGACCTGCGTCTTGGTGTCGGCCTTCACCGCGGTGCAGGCCGCGCCGTACAGCTTGACCTTGGAGCTGCCCTCGACGAACTCCCAGCCGTCGGCGCGGGTCGGGTCGTGCGCGACAGTGCTCGAGGTGCCGTCGGACTTCTTCAGCGAGACGTTCACCTTGTCGAAGTCGGGCGCGCCGCTCGCGAGCTTGGGCACGTCGAACGTGCAGGAGAACGCCTTCATCTCGATGTCCTTGAAGGCCTTGGTGATGTCGGTCTCGAAGGTCTTGGCGTCGACCGCGTAGAAGCACGAGTTGGTCGCCTCGCAGCCATCGGCGCGCTTGGTGCCTCCCGCGACGGCGACCTTCGAGAGGTTCGCCGCGTTGGCGGCGAGCTTGCCGTCGATGACACCTACGACGTAGGTGGACACCGGCTTGGCGAGCGCGGCGCCGCCCTTGGCCGCGGCGACCACCGAGTCGATGTTGTCGTCGGTGGTGTTGCACGAGGTCGGCTCGCCGTCGGTGATGAGCACCACCGAGCGCGAGCCGTCGAGATCGATCATCGCCTGCTTCTGGATGGCGCCCTGCAAGGCGGCCTTCATCGGCGTTCCCCAGTAGAACTCCGCGTCGCTGGTCTTGATGGTCGCGCGGATGGCGGCCTTCTGCGCGTCGCCGAGCGTGGCGAGCGGGACGAGGGCAGGGGCGTAGCTCGTCGCGGCGCAGCGCTTCGCGCCCGTCGGGAGCTCGCCGGTCGCGCAGTTGCAGTCGGTGTAGTTGGTCGCCGGATCGATCCAGCAGCAGGTGATCGGCTTGTCACCGCGGGGGAACATGTCGAGGCCTGCGCGCGTCGTGCCCGAGATGGCATCGAGCAGCGAAGAGATCGCCTTCTGCGCGGCCTGCCAGCGCGTGGCGCCGCTCGCGACCTTCGCGTGCATGCTGCCAGAGCGATCGAGCAGGAAGAGCACGTCGTGCGCAGTCGGCGTCGCGGTGTACACGCCGCTCGCCGCGGAGCAGACGGGGGGAGCGGTCTCGGGACCCGCGTCCTTCTCCTCGACCGGCGGCGGCGGGGCGGTGTCCTCCTCGGGAGCCGGGGCGGTCTCTTCGGCCGGTCCGCTGTCGACCACCCGGGCGGGCGCGTCGTCGGTGGTCGCGGCGCTGCCGCAGGCGAGGGTGGACGAACCGGCGAGGACGAGCAGCGAGAGGACGGCCAACGTGCGCATCGGGGCTTCTCCACCCGGCGGGAAGGGAACCGCCGTGGCGAGCCCAGGTATCGCGCACAACGTAGGTCTGGTCAATACAGATTCCGACAGGTGGGCCAAGTACTCCGTCGATTGATTCGGCACAGACTGTAGATTTCAGAGTCCCTAAAACTCAAAAATCGACGGTAGAGAACATTTCGCTACACGGTCCGGCGCGCGCAGGGGGTAGGCTGCCGGCCGGCTCGAATGTCGACCGATCCGAAGAAGCCCGAGTTGATCAGCACGGGCGAGGCTGCTCGCGCGTGCGGAGTCAGCACGCAAACGATCGTCAATTGGATCCGGCAGGGCCGACTTCGCGCAGCGACGACCGGGGGCGGACGCTTCCGGGTGCACGCGGACTCTCTCGTCGAGTTTCTCAAAGCGGGCGGGTTCGAGGTCCCCACCGAGCTCAAGGCTGGGCCGCCGCTCATCTACATCATCGACGACGATCCCGCCTGGCTGGCCGCCGCGCGTCGCCAACTCGCGACCGTCGGGCACGTCGAGACCTACCCCGACGGCTACCGCGGGCTGATCGCCGTGGCGGCTCGCCCTCCCGCGGTCGTGGTCCTGGACATGAAGATGCCCGGCCTCGACGGCGCGGGCGTGCTGAACGCGCTGCGAAACGACGACGCCACGCGCGCCCTCCCCATCCTCGTCGCCACGAGCTTCGAGGAAGAGGCCGCGCTCGCGCGTCGGTACGGCGCAACCGCCGCCGTGATCAAGGGCAGCGCTCCCAAGCTCAAAGAAGCCGTCGAGCGGCTCCTTTCGTGAGTCCGGTCCGCGGATGAGCGACGATCCGCAGAGGCAGCTGTTTCATGACCTTCGCGGCGTGATCGCGGCGGCCAACGCGAACGTCGAGTACCTGCGCGAGCAAGGCGTCTCACCAGCGCTCGAGCCCGTATGCGTCGAGATCTCGCATGAGCTCCGGCTCGTCGCCGACGTGATCGCGCTGCTCGGGGCGCGTGATCCCGAGCGGAGCGTCGAGCTCGACCTCCGCGCATTGCTGTGGCTCGCGGGCCGATCCGGGCCATCGAGCGCGCCGGTGCGCATCGATCCCACGGCTCCGCCGTTCCCTGTGCGCGGTCGCGCGTCCGTGATCGGCGCGCTCGTCGATGGCATCGTCCGAGCGGTTGCGCCCGGCGCGCACGTGAGCCTTGCCGTCGACGACGACGGTTCCCGTTGCGCGGTGCACGGTCTCGAGCTCGGTCGCGTGAGCGAAAGCGTGATCGCAATCGCGGAGCAGCTTGGCCTCTCGCCGAGCCTCGATGGGAGCACCTTGCTGCTCGGTGCGTCCCCCGACTGAGCACGTTCTCTCCATTCCGCGCACCCGTGCGCGCCGAGGCGTTGCGCTCGAGTCGCTGGGAATGCGGTCGTGTCGCGGTCGCCGGGTGGCAATGGGTCTTCGGCACCCCCGTTGCTTGATGGCGGACGTAACCCGAACAGACTCGGAGCCAAAATGGCCTCTCCCGCAGGCTCAGCGCCGCACGTACTCGTCGTCGATGACGACCCCGACATGCTCAGCGTCGCTCAACGCGCGCTCGAACAGGCGGGCTATCGCGTGACGCCCGCACCGAGCGGAAGAGAAGGCGTCGACCTCCTCAAGGCCGAGCGCCCGGACGTCATCCTCTTCGATTTCTGGATGCCCGAGATGCGCGGCGACGAGTTCGTGGCCGAGGTCTGGAAGGTGTTCGCCAAGCCGCCTCCGCTGGTCGCGTGCTCGGCCGATCCCGACTTCATGGATTGGGACGCGCGCTCCTCTGGCGTCCGCCACGCCATCTCCAAGCCCTTCGACGTGGCGAGCCTGGTCGGCACGGTGAAGAAGGCCCTGGCCGAAGCGTGATCAGAGCGGAAGGGTCCCTTGCTCGCTTCCGCCGCCTCGCCTGGGCGGCTGCACGCCGAGGTGCTCGTAGCCCTTGCGTGTGACCGTCCGTCCGCGAGGTGTGCGCGAGAGCAGACCGCTCTGCAGCAGGTACGGCTCGTAGACGTCTTCGATGGTGTCGCGCGGCTCTGCCAGGGTCGCGGCGAGCGCTTCGACCCCGACCGGACCGCCGTCGTAGATCTCGACGATCGCGCGGAGCAGGCGGCGATCCATGGGGTCGAGGCCGAGCGCATCGATGCCGAGCCGCTCGCAGGTCGAGACCGCGATCGGCGCGTCGACCACGCCGCGCCCGAGGACCTGCGCGAAGTCGCGGACGTTGCGGAGCAGCCGGTTGGCGATGCGCGGCGTGCCGCGAGACCTCGAGGCGATCGCGACTGCGCCGGCCTCGTCGATGGGGACGCCGAGGATCTTCGCCGAACGATGGACGATCGTCGCGAGCTCGTCGACGGCGTAGAAGTCGAGCCGGACCACGTGCCCGAACCGCGAGAGCAGCGGTCCGGTGAGCAAGCCGGTGCGCGTCGTGGCGCCGACCACCGTGAACGGCCGGAGCGGCAGCGAGATGCTGGACGCATAGGCGCCCTCGCCGGTGACCACGTCGATGCGGAAGTCCTCCATCGCCGGGTAGAGGTTCTCCTCGACCACCGCGGTGAGGCGGTGGATCTCGTCGATGAACAAGACGTCGTTCGCGCCGAGGCGCGTGACCAGCGCGGCGAGGGTGCCCTTGTGCTCGATCGCCGGGCCGCTCGTGCCATGCAGCTGCACCCCCATCTCCTTGGCGAGGATGAGCGCGAGGGTGGTCTTGCCGAGACCGGGAGGCCCGCAGAGGAGCACGTGGTCCATCGGCTCGCCGCGCCGCCGCGCCGCCTCGACGAACACCTTCAAGTTGTCGACGTGGGAGCGCTGCCCGACGTATTCCGCGAGCGACGTCGGGCGCAGGGCGCGATCGAACCGCTCCTCGTCCCCGAGGACGTTCGGATCGAGGGCCTCCGTCGAGGCGCGTTCAGTTGACTCGAGCGGCTCGACTCGGGGCTTCTTCCGGCTCGCCATCGAAGCCCACGCTAGACCAATGCTCCGAGGAACGCGCGGAGGATCTTCCAGCCCTCTCGCAGGCCCTCGACCGAGGTGCTCTCGTTGCGCTGGTGGGCCTCCCCCTGGTCGCCCGGGCCCCAGTTGACCGCGGCGACGCCGAGCTGCGCGAAGCGCGCGACGTCGGTCCACGCCTGCTTCGGCTCGACGCCTTTGACGCCTGCGCCGACGAGCTTCTCGACCAGGGGGTGCGATCGGTGCGGCGGCGCGCTCGGCGAACGATCGACGAGCTCGACGTCGGCGCGATCGCCGAAGAATGCACGCAGCTCCGCCTCCGCCTGGTCGAGCGAGGTTCCGGGGAGGAAGCGGTAGTTCACGTTGAGCTCGAACGCGTCCGGGATGACGTTGCGACCGCGCCCCCCGTGCGCGAGCGTCGCGCTCATCACGGAGCGATAGCGCATGCCGTCGAGCGTCACCTCGATCGGCTGGCGCTCGGCGAGATCGCGCAGCATGGGCCACGCCTGCTGGATCGCGTTGTCTCCCTCCCACGGGCGCGCGGAGTGGGCGGTGCGTCCGCGACGCGTGACCTTCGCGTGGATCGAGCCGACGCAGCCGAGCTGCAGCTTGGAGTACGAGGGCTCGAGGCAGATCGCGAGATCGGCGCGCGCGAGCGCCGGCTGCTGCTCGAGGAGCGGACCGAGCTCGTTCTCGGCGAACGGCCCCTCCTCGCGCGAGTAGAACACCAGCGTGAGATCGGCCTTGGGCGAGAGGGTACGATCCTCGGCGGCAGCGATCATCAGCGAAAGCCCGCTCTTCATGTCGGCGGCGCCCGCGCCATACAGTCGATCGCCCTCGATCCGCGTCGGGCCATCGTGTTGGGTTCGCACGGTGTCGAGGTGGCCGGCGAGGACGATGTGCGGCCCGCCGGTCCCGCGCGAGAGCGGCACGGAGATGGAGTTCAAGACGCGGAACGGCTCGGCCGCGAGCGGCCAGGCACGCGAACGCGCGAGCACGTCGTCGCAGAGGCGCGCCTCGTCGCCGATGGGGGAGGGGACGCTGCACAGCCACCGCGTCAGCTCGACGACGTCGGCACCGAGGGCGGGTTGATCGGAGGGGGCGACGTTCGGCACGTCTCTCCCGTATCTTGATCGACGACGGACGTCAGCACGTGCCCCCCCGTTCCCCCTTCGCCCTCCTTCGTGGTCTGGTGATCGCCCTCCTGGCGACCGCTCCGTTCGCCTGGGCCGGGGCCGATCGACCGAGCGCCCGCCTGTCGTTCGCGAAGAAGTCCGGTGCGGCGGTCTGCCCGGAGGAATCGGGCTTCCGCGCGTTGGTGGCGGCACGGCTCGGCTACGATCCGTTCCGTGAAGACGCTGGACGCACGGTGAGCGTCACGTTTCTTCGCGAGGGCGGGACGCTGCGCGCGCGCCTCGAGATGAAGGATGGCGCCGGCAAGGTCGTCGGCACGCGGGTGCTCGCCGGCGCCGAATGCGGCGAGCTCGCGAATTCCACGGCGCTCGCCGTGGCGATCGCGATCGATCCGCTCGGTGGCTCGGGTGCTCCTTCGGCCTCCGTTTCCCCTTCCGTGTCGACTCCCGCTTCCGTTTCGGCGAGCGCGCCGGTCGCCAGCGCCGTGCCCAGCGCGGCGCCCGTGCCTTCCTCCACCGCGACCGCGCCGTTGCCCGAGACGTTCCCGACCGTGTCGCTCGGTGGCTTCGGCGCGTTCGGCGCCGGGCCTCAGCTCAACGGCGGTCTCACCGCATCGGCGGGGGTGCGCACGCCGAGCTTCTCCCTCGCGGTCGAGGGGCGCGTCGATGCCGAGACCGGCAAACCCGGTCCGGACGGCGGTCGGGTCTCGTCTTCGATTCTCGCCGGTGCGCTGGTCCCGTGCCTCCACCACGAGTTGCTCATGGGGTGCGCGCTCGTCGCCTATGGATCGCTGCGGGGATCAGGGGCAGGTGTCACCGAAGCGCGCTCGGACCAGTCGCCGTGGGCCGCGCTCGGAGTCCGGCTCGGCATGGAGGCCCTGTTCCTCGGGCCGTTCGCGCTCCGTGCCCACGTCGATTGGCTCGCGCCGCTCACCCGCACCACGCTCCGGGTCCAGGGGACCGACGCATGGACCACCCCAGCCTTCCAGTTCCTCGCGGGCCTCGCGGTGGTCGGACACTTTCGATGACGGATCGGCAGAACAGCCTCCAAGCCCAATCCGTGGAGGCCACGGCAGCTCTGCACGTCGTCCCCGCCGCCGGGGTGGGCATCGATTTTCGTGAGCTCTTCCAAGCCGAGTGCTCGTATGTCTTCCACAGCCTGCGCCGGCTCGGCGTGCACGAGCGCGATCTCGAGGATGTCGCCCACGAGGTGTTCCTCGTCATCCACAAGAAGCTGCACGAGTACGATCCGAGCCGCCCGCTTCGCCCCTGGATCTTCGCGTTCGCATATCGGTTCGCCGCGGACTACCGCAAGCTCGCGCGCCATCGCCGTGAGCAGATCCGCGACGAAGCGCCCGAGACCGTGGACGCCGGACCCGACGTCGGCGATCGGATCGACGCCGAACGCTCACGAAAGCTCGTGCTCGAGGCGCTCGACGCGCTCGATCTCGACAAGCGCGCGGTGTTCGTGATGCACGAGATCGACGGCACGCCGATCCCGGCCGTGGCCACTGCACTCGGCATTCCGCTCAACACGGCGTATTCGCGCCTCCGCCTTGCGCGGGAGGCGTTCACCGCGCAGGTCAAACGACTTCGCCTGCGGAACGATCACGCTCGCGCAGTCGCGGCGCGTTCGACGAGGGAGGCTCCATGACCGATCCCGGACCCGAGCTCGATCCCGAGATCGGCATGCTGCTCGATGCCGAGCGCCTCCGCCCGGAGGTGGGCGCGGACGTGCAGGCCCGCCTGCTCGCGCGCGTCTCCGGAGGACTGGCGGTGGCGGGCGTGGCTGGTGGCGCGGCTGCGGCCGCGGCCAAGGGCGCCGCGAAGCCGTGGTTGTCCATCGTCTCGGCCTTTGCCGTGGGCGGGCTCGTCGGAGCACTGGTCACGTGGTCCCTGCGCCCGCCGCCGGTCGAACGGACGGTCACGGTCGAGAAGCGCATCGAGGTTCCGGTGCCGGTGACCGTCGTCGTGTCCGCGGCGCCGCCCGCACCGTCAACCTCGTTGGCAGCCGTGCCAACCGCCGCGACCAAACCCACGGCGTCCGCAGGCTCCGCGGCCGACGAAGACGTTGCGATCCAGCAAGTCCATTCGGCGCTCGGACGCGGAGATACCGCGGCCGCCCTCGCGGCGGTCGCCGCCCACGAGAAGCGTTTCCCGAACGGCCAACAGGCCGACGCGCGCGAGGCATTGGCCGTGCAAGCGTTGGTACGCGCAGGGCGGCGTGACGAAGCCGAGGCGCGCGCCACCCGTTTCAAGAAACGCTTTCCCGGCAGCTTCTACCAATCGATCGTGGACCAGGCCTTGGGGAACGCGAAGTGAGCCAACCGTCATCTGCGCGAGACGCGAGCGTCGCATGGGCGGCACCAGCCCTGCTCGCGCTCACGCTCACGCTCGCGGTCGGTTGCTCGAGCAACGTGCAGGACCTCGGCCGTAACGGCGACGGCCCCACCCGAGTCGAGGAGCCGAGCCTCGAGGGGGGCGAGGGGTTGGGCGCCGACTGGACGATGCCCACGTCGCCCCTCGCGCGCGACCTCGCGTGTCCGCTCACCCGCCCCATCGAGGGCGGCGACTGTCCCACGCGCAACACCGCGCCGTGCACGTATCACGGCACGCCCGAGGACCCGCCCGACACTCCGATCGAGCTCCAGACCAAGGTCATCGAGAAGACCACCACCGTCTGCATGTGCACGAGCAGCCAGCGGTGGCGATGCGTGCAAGGCGTCACCATTCGCACGTTGCTCGAGCCCGTGGCCGATGGCGACGCGTGCGCCGATCCGCTGGTCATCGAGCGTTCGTGCAGGAAGCACGAGTGCCTCGGAACGGTCTCCTGTCGCTGCGTGGGCGGTCGGCTGAGGTGCACGCGATGAGAGCGCTGTTCCTCGTCGTAGCCGTCGCCACCACGGCGTGCGCGAACGTGCAGGACCTCGGCGTGACGCCGCCGGCGACCGATGCGCGTCCCGTCGAGCCGTCGTCCCAGCCGACGACGCCGCCTCCCCCGCCTCTCGTTCCCCCCACGCCGGCGCAGCTCGTTCCATGTCCGAGCTCCGCGCCCGTCGATGGCGCGAGGTGTGGCGCGGACGTGGGCTGGTGCAGCTACCGCGTCGATCCAGCAGGCGGCCTCGCGGCGAAGTGTGCTTGCGGCGTCGACAGCCGTTGGACCTGCTTGCTCGTGCGCGACGACGACCGTCGAAACCCGCTTCCGGCGGCTGCGATGCCGCTGACGGCCGCGAGCTGCACCGAAGGTGCGCCGTGCGCAGAGGGCGTGCGCTGCACGCTTTCGGGCGCGAGTCCGCGGACGTGCAGCTGCACCTCGGCGGGCATCCTGCTCTGCACCCGTCCGGCGCAGTAGCTATGGGGCGACGGAGACGTCGCCGCCGCAGGGGACCGCGACGATGCGGGCGACACCCGAGGTGCCGACCCTCACCACGTGCGAGCCGCACGTGACCGTGAGCGGGTCGCGCGAATCGCCAACGAGCTTGCCATCGACGAACACCCGCACTCCCTTGACGGTGGCGGTGACGGTGCCGGTCGTCTTCACGGGGGCGGCCGCGAGCTCGGTCGAGAGGTCGAGCAAAGCGGGCGCGCTCTCTTCGAGGGTGCGGAGGGCGACTCCGATGGCCGCGCTGCGCGGCATGCGCGCCTTGACGGCGAAGGCAGACGCCGCAGCGACGAGGACCATCATCAGCGCGATCGCGAGCGCTCGCACGCCTTGACCCGACGGGGGAGGCACGTGGGTCTCTTCGGTGGCGTCGACGATGAACAGCGGACGACGCACCGGCGGCTTTCGGCGACGGGCGAGGGGGATCGGCGTGGACGCCGCGCGCAAGACGAACGGAGACGGGATCTCCTGCGTGATCTCGACCTCGGAGGGGTCGAACTCGAGGGCGGCGTCGCCATCGAGCAGCGGCAGCGCGACGCCGCTGAACTGCCCCTGGGCGTCGGCCTGCGGACGCGTCCACTTCCAGGTCGCGTCGGCGTCGGAGATCTCCACGGCGACCTTGGGCGGTGCCTTCGGCGCGAAGTAGCGTCGGATGGTCCGCTCTTCCTCGTCTCTGGGGGCCTGGGTCTGCACGGCGGCTACATGTATCTGACATGTAGTATTGATCAAGGCCATTCTCGCTCGCGCCCGAGCACGACCGTTCCGTACGGAAAAGGAGGAGAGTGTGGGGGGCGAGAACCCACCAGAAACCTCGGGCAATCGGCCAAGCGACAAAAAGCACGAAGGGCACCGGAGGGGCGCCCTTCGCGTTTCTTCTGGGTGGGTCAGCGGGGACTTGAACCCCGAGCCAACGGATTAAGAGTCCGCTGCTCTACCAATTGAGCTACTGACCCGAACTGCACTGCACTGCTGACTGCTCTGCGCGCTCGGCCCGATTCGAACGGGCGACCGTCGGCTTCGAAGGCCGTTGCTCTATCCAGCTGAGCTACGAGCGCCTTCGATCGCCGCCCGCGCCGCCGACTGTGCGAGCGCCAGCGGCGAACGGGAGCGGGTTTCTACGAAACGGGCCGATTAGAGTCAACCACTGATCGCGCGCTCCCTACATTTTTTCTGGAACCGCCAAAAAATAGGGCGTTCGCGTGTCGCCCGGGCTGGGCGGTATCCTTGCCCGGATGCGAAGTCGGGCGTTGGTGATCGGGACCTTGGCGAGCATGCTGGTCGCTGCAGGGTGTGTCGACGGGGGAGCAGCGGATGGCGAAGCGGCCGCGGAGGACGCTGCGCTCGTCGACGGCGGCGTGGACGCGGCGGGATCGGAGACCGCACCGGCAGATGCGCCCGCCGACGTCGGGGTGGACGGGCCCGCTCCCTTCGACGCGGCCGACAGCGGGGCTGAGTGCCCCGGTCTCGGGACGTTCTGCGGTTCCCGAATCGGGCGCGACCCCACCAAGCTCTTCACCTGCAACGACAGCAAGATCGTCGGCGTCGCGCGAACCTGCGCGGGCAAGTGCATCGAGGTCACCGACTCGGACGAAGACCTCTGTCCGTGTCCCAACGGCGACGGGCGCTATTGCGGCGATCGCGTCGGTGGCGATCCCGCGTGGCTCTACGACTGCAAGGCCGGCAAGATCACCCAGGCGACCCACTGCGGCGGCAAGTGCAACGCCGGCAGCACCGCGACGAGCGACGTCTGCGCCGGGTGCCCGAGCGGCAACGGCGACTACTGCGGCACCACGTTCGGCGCCGATCCGAACAAGCTCTACACCTGCAAGGACGGCGTGATCTCGGTGAAGGCCGACTGCGGCGCCAAGTGTGTCGTCAAACCACCGGGCACCCCCGATGTCTGCCCCGCGTGCCCGTCGGGCGACGGCAAGTACTGCGGGGGCGCGGTCGGGCTCGATCCGAACACGCTCTACGACTGCAAGGGCGGCGTGTTCACCGTCTCGCAGAAGTGCGGCACCACCTGCTTCGTCGCGCCTGCTGGAACCGCGGACTACTGCACCGCCCCGCCCACGCCCGGCGGCTCGGGCACGCTGCTCTGCAGCAACGTGCAGTGGTGGAACTCCGCGCTCACCTACGGCCCGTACATGTCCTACGGCTGGTGGGACACGGACATCTCGGCGGTCGCGGGGACGAAGATCCAACTCCGCCACGACTCGAAGCTGACCAAACACGGCGTGTACGGGTGGGGCTGGATGCCCGAGTTCACCGATCAGGTCACCGGACACCGCTTCCGCTACCTCCACCTGAAGCCGAGCGCGCAGTACACCACCGAGATCGGCAAGGTGTACCCGGCGGGCACCGTCGTCGGCCTCTCGGGCGGCGACACCAAGGACACCGGCCTCGGCACCTACTCGACCGGCGCGCACCTCTGCGTGCAGACGCTCGTCGAGTACCGCACGGCGTTCCCGAAGGGCGTCGACGCCTGCAAGTAGGTCGCGCTTCGCGCGGTCTAGAGTCCAGAGTCTAGAGTCTAGAGTCCGAGACGAGAGCGAAGGTCGAAGGTCGAAGGAGACGCTCTTCTCGGTCGCGCCTTTGACCTTCGACGTTGGACCATGGGGCCACTACACGTCGGGTGGTCTCGTGGATGCGAGCAGTGGGCACGATCTCGTTCGCCCCCTCGATGATCTCGCTCACCGACATGGTGGGGTCGAACCGCAGACGCTCGACCAGCCGACGACCGAACACCGCCACTTGTTCGAGGTCGGCCTCGACGAGCAGGCCGACATGGTGACCGCCGATCGCCGACAGGTACCGCTGCGCGACGCATCGTACCGTTCGTTGCGAGGTCTGCACGCCCATGCCGATCGACAAGAGGACCCGCGGCCGATCAGGGCTCGCCGTCCCAGATCCTGATCCCCGACGCGATCAGGTCCTCGCGGGTCACACGCGTTCCGTCCGGCTTCCGACTCGGGACGGCGAGCGTCGCGCGGCCGAGCGGGCTCGATACCTTCGGTCCACACGCAGTGCGGTCGGATCCATGACCATGCCGATGGACAACAAGACCACCGCGCTCGTCACAGCCCTCAGCCCTGATCCTCGATCCGAATCCCCGCCCCCGATCAGATCCTCGCGGGTCACGCGCGTTCGGTCCGGCTTTCGGCCTCGGGTGAGCAGCTCCTCGATGACGAACCGCACCTCCACCACCGCCAAGGTCGAAGCGTCGGCCTGCGCGGCGCGTATCACCCCGAGCACGTCACCGGCGCCGAGTCGCCGTCGGGCACGTCGGCCTCGACGAGGCAGCCAGCGGGCTGCGAGATCGCGGGCGAGGACGAGCTGGTCGCGATCGTGATGGTCGAGATTCAATCGTGCGGGGTCGCTTCGAAGATGCTCAACAACACCCGACTGTCCCCGGCCGCAATAGCTGCGGCCGCGGCGGACAGTCGCGACGCGACGGGTGGAAACTCGGCGGCACAGAGGTTCAAGTAGCGCAACACCGCCTCGCGGTGGCCACGGCCGAGCAACTCGGCCGCAAGGGTCGGGCTTGCGAGACGGCGCAGATTCACTCCGCCTGCCCTAGTGGTTGCGATCGACGCGCTCAGCGCGTTTCCGGCCGCCTCAGGATCCCCTTCGGCAAGCGCCGCAAGACCGTACGCGACAAGAGGCGATTCGGGCCAGTCGTCCTTTGCGATCCGGTACGCGATTCGATAGAGCCCCCGCGCATTCTCGTCGGCCATGCGAGCCGCGCAGTCGCGCAATGAGTGCAGCACGGCGAGACGCTCGCCACTGTCGCGAGCGCTCTTGAGCGCTTGCCGGTATGCCTCTCTTGCGGCCTGCCCGGCGTTCCTGACATCAGACGGACTTGTCGTCAGCCAATCTTCGCAGTAGCGGCCCTCTGCGTACCACGAATCAAAACCTCTCTCTTGCGCCCATCGATAGCAGTCGCGACCAATGACCGGCTCGCTGAGCAGGAAGTATCTGGCGGCGTTCTCGACAATCTGAAGATCCTCTGGCGACTCAGCCACATTCGCTAGCCAGAGCGCCTTGCCCTGTTGGTAGACGCTTTTGTCGTCCGCGCGGAGGATCGTGCCGAGCGGACTCAATGGGATCCACGGGAACTTCCGAATCAAGTGGAGCACGTGTTCGTGTTTGGCTGAACCCTTCGAGAACCCGATCAGTCTCAGCCGCGCCTCAAGATCGTCGGGTTCTTCGCGAACGTGCCTCTCCAGCGCGGCGGCGGCGGGCTCCGCGAGGCGTTGGCCTTCTCGCTGGAGGGCCGCGACGCCCTCAAGGTCGTAATGCTTTCTTGCCATTGGCATCCCCGCCGGTTCGTGGTGCGTGTCTCGTCGCCTGCTGCGAACTTGGCTGTGCTCATAGGTCGTCTGATGCGCCGCCTCCGCCGAAGTCGCCTCCGCCGCCGAGCGGCACGTCATCGTCGTCGTCGCCTTCGTCGCCAATGGGTTTCGGCCTTGCCCCATCCTCGCATGGGCGGCCGGAATCGGCGAACGACGGCGGTGTGGTATCGCCCAAGCAGTGTTTCATGGCCGCCTCCGCGATTTCGAAGCACGTCAACTTGCTGCCGCCGGCCTTCTCACAGAGAAGCATGACCGCGGAAGCATAGAGCGCGCAGGTCACACCTCGGAGAGACTTTCCGCGGGGATCGAACGCATTGATGGGATCGTTGGCAACATATCCGTAGAGGTTTGTCTGCTTCGCGCGGAAGCGAATCGGATCGATCACCGTCCAACGGCCGTTGGTCGGCATGTAGTCTCTCTTGCCGAACCTCACCATCCCCGTGCTCGCATCGACGAGCCCACCCGCAAACCCGAACGGCTGGAACCCCGGCGCCGTGTCCGACAGCACGACCCCGTACTCGTCGTACTCGGTCTTCTGCACGACGGTCCCGGTCGCGGTGTCGACCACGCGCCGCACGCTCCCGAGATGATCGGTGACGACGCGGTAGGTGCTCGCGCCCTTCACGATGTACTCCGGCACGTTCACGCGCGTCCCGTACACGAATCGCGACACGATCGCCCCGGTCCCATCCAGCTCCGCGACGATGCGGAGGTCGCTCGAATACAGCCACTGCTGCACGAGCACGCCGCCGACCCTCTTCGCGACGCGCCGATTCGCGCCGTCGATCACGTACGAGATGACGGTCCCCGAAGGCATCGTCACCTTCCGCAGGTTCCCGAGCGCGTCGTACTCGTACGTCGTCGTACCCGCCGAATCGGTCTTGGTCGCGAGATCCCCGTTGGCGTTGTACGTGTAGCTCGCGCCGCCGTACGTGAGCATCCGATCCTGCGCGTCGTACGTGCCGGTCTCGGTGCCACCCACCGCGATCTTCTTCAGCCGATTGCCATTGCTGTCGTACTCGTACGTAGCGGTGACCGTGCCGTTCTTCTTCACCTCGATCAAGCGGCCGACCAGGTCGTACTTGTAGCCGTACGCGGTGCTGAGGCCGGCCTCGACCTCGGTCTTCGTCTCGATCCGCCCCAGCGCGTCGCGGGTGTAGCTGATCTTCAGGAGGTCGCTCCCAGACACCATGGTCGTCCGCGACTCGAGCTCAGCAAACGTGGTGTACGTCACCGCGTCGGTGACCACGCCGAGCGTCGTCCCGGTGACCAGCCCGCTGGTCGGACTGCGCGTCAGCGTCATCAGGCCCGCCGACGTCAACAGCCCGTCGGCGTCGTAACCGAAGCTCGCGGACGCACTACCGTTGACCGTTTCGCCGATCACGCGAAAACGCGCGTCGAACGCGTGCGCGACGCTGCCCGCGATCGCCCCCGACCACGCGGTGCTCGTCCGCAGCGAGCCGTCGTAGCCGTAGGTCATCGCGACGCTCGGCGTGCTCACGCCCGTGAGCGTACCCTTCGTCGCGTCATAGGCAAACGTGACCGTGTCGTGCGGATGCGTGATGGTCTGGCGGCGAGCCGCGGCGTCGTACCCGAACACCACCGCGACGCCGTCGGGTCGGTTGATCTTGGTGACCTTGCGGTCCGCGTCGTACTGGTAGGTCGTGCTCGGCGCCGTCACGTCGGCGAGCGCCGGGGGATCGTACGAGGCCATCAGGCTGACCGGGGTGTACGCCATTCCGTGGGCCGGTCGGCCCGGAGGCGTCACCGACGTTACGTTGCCGACGGCGTCGTAGCCCATCGAGACTTCCCGGAGGTCGGGGAAGATCTGCTTGGTCACGCGGCCCACCGCGTCGTGCTCGAACGTTGTGGTGCGCAGCAGCGGATCGGTGACCGACGCGAGGAAGCCGTCGGTGTCGTAGCCGAACGCCGTCACCCGGGTGCCTTGGGTGATCGTCGTGAGCCGTCCGCGGCCGTCGTAGCCGTAGCTCACTGGCAAGAAGCCGTCGAACGTCGTCTTGGAGACTTTGGACTTGTCGGTGAGCACGGTCGACGACGTGCGTCCCGCAGCTGTCAGTGACGACCACGTGAGCGTCGAGGCGGTGAACGTGTTGGTGAACAGACCGCTCGTCGGCGTTCCCGCGTTGATCGTCGTCGTGTCCACTAGCGAGGTCACGCTGAACGGATCCGTCGGGCTCGCGAGCGTCGCAGTGCGCGTGAAGGCGGTGGTCTGCGAGAGGCCCGCCGGAGAGCTCGTCTGGGTCGCATGGAGCGGCGTCAACATCCCGAACCGCGGATCGGGCGCGAGCGTGCTCGTGCGCCGCATTCCCGTCGGTCGCAGCAGGTCGGTCGAGCCATCTTGCTTCTGCGTCGAGGTGGTCACCAGCCCCGACGGCGCAGTGTACGTGCGCACCTCGCTGCCGTCGCCGAAGCGCTCGGTCTTGAACTTCTTGGTGATCCCGAGCTTGGTCGTGAGGTCGACCTGCCACGACGAGGTGCCGAACGTCGACGACAGCGTCTTGTACCCAAGCGCAGGATCGTCGTCGCGCATGAGCCGGCCCGTCGCGTCGTAGGTGAACGACCAGGTTTTGGTGCGCGCGTCGGTCATCGACGCCAGCAACCCGGTCGAGCTGTACGTGAACGACGTCTTCGCCGTTGCCGGATCCGTGATCGACCCGAGGAACCCGCTCCCATCCACGGCGAGCGTGGTGCGCTGGCCGTAGGGCCCGACGATCGCGGTCGGCTCACCCGTGCTGCTTCGCTCGATCGTCGTCACGTTGCCGTCGACGTCGCCGATGCTCGCGAGGCGACCCTTGGTGTCGTACGCGAACTGCCACAGCACCGCCTTGGTCAACGTGTCCACCGTGCGGAGGTGACGACCGGTCGAATCGAAGACGTACGCCTGGGTGCCCGAGGGGTCGGCGATCACCAGGTCGCTTACGCGCGCGCCCGGCATCACCGGCATGATCTTCCGGATTTGATTGAAATGGACGGCCACCAGCGAGCCGTCTGGGAAGATCGCGAGCGGCGTGTAGGTGCCGCCGGAGCCTGCCTGCAACGCGGGGTACTCCTCATGGAAGCCGCCGCCCATCACCCTCGAGAGGATGCCGTCCGGGCTCACAGCGACCAGGCGGCCGGTATCGGAGATGTAGAGAGTGCCGTCGGGCGCGACCGCAAGCTCGCCGGGATAGTCGAGCTGTGCCGAGACCGCGGGTCCGCCTTCGCCGGCGAAGCCGTGGGTCCAGGGTCCCGGCACGCCCGCGACGGTCGAGATCTTTCCCTCGGCGTCGACCTTGCGCGCCACGGAGCTGTAGCCCGCGCTGTCGGCGATGTAGACGCTGCCATCGGGGCCGAGCGCGACATCCTTGGGGCTGACGTTCGCGGACGTCGCCGCACCTGCTCACTGTCGGTCGTCAGCCGCGAAGCGAGAGACGAAGGGTGCCGATCACGGCTCCAAAACGATCAGTCGCCAGCCCCTCTCGAGACTGGCGACTGAAGACGACGACTGACGACTCGAATCAGTCGCGCGACATGAAGATGCGCAGCAGGAACATGAACAGGTTCCGCAGCTGCACGAGGAACACGAGGGCGTCCTCGACCGGGTCGTCCATGTCGCCCTTGAGGACCCACCAGGTCTGCCACATCAGGAACAAGCCCGCGACCAGCGCGCCGATGCTGCAGATCGCCAGGGTGAAGATCTCGCTGTCGAAGACGAATGCGAGCAGGCACCCGACCAGCACCACGAGCACGCCCATCGAGACGATGGCGCCGAGGAAGCTGAAGTCCTTCTTCGACACGAACACGTAGCCGGTCACGCCGGCGAACACGGCGCCGGTCATGAGGAACGCGTCCCTCACGGGGGCCGAGCTGAGTGTCTTGCCCATGCCGGCGTGCAGCTGCGCGATCATCGCCATCGGCGCGAGCTCGACGCCCATGAGGATGGCGACGAGCATCAGCATGATGACGTTGAGGACGCGGACCTTGGAGACCGCGCTCGCGATGAACGTCGAGACGATCAACGCGCCGAAGGCGGCGTACATCAAGATGGGGTTGTTCACCATCTCGGCGACCACGATCGGTGCGGTGATCTTCTTGCCGAGGTACATGAACTTCGCCGTCGGCGTGAGCTCGAGCATCGCGAAGCCCGAGAAGATCGCGAGGAACCCGGCCGTTCCGAGCAGGCCGTAGACCTTGCGCAGGTACGCGAGGCGCTCGCTCGAGAGCGGCTTGGCGGCGGCTTGCTCGGCGGCGGCGGTCGGCGACGACACCGAGCCCGAAGCGGGCGCCGAAGCGTAGGCGGCCTGCTGCTGCCACCCGGCTGCGGCAGGCGGCGCTGCGGCGGCGGCCTGCATCGGCACCGCGCGAACGTGGAAGCCGCCCTGCGGCATCGGCTGGACCTGCAGATCCATCCCGCTCGCTCGCGCTTGCGCCCGATAGTGCTCGACCGTCATGCGATCGTGCTCCGGGCTTCCAGTGCTGACCGTCGTCTCCCAGCCGTTCATGATCCCTCCGTCGTTTGAAGCGATTATCGTCGCGCTGCCGACCCCGTCCGCGCAAGCCGTCGACCGGCAGAGCTCGGCGTTACCCGCCCACCTCGTAGCAGAGGAGTCGGCACTCAATCGCTCCGTTCCAGACCGGCAGCGACTTGACGGGGCGCATGCGCATGGCGCGCTCGATCGCGGGCGTGCCCGCGAGGATGTCGACGTTTCGCCCCGACAACGACGAGAAGACCTCACCCATTTCCTTGAACAGGTGCTCGTCGGCGTCGAGGCGCTCGCCATAGGGTGGGTTGGTCAGGACCCGCGCGCCCGAGGGTGGGCTGAAGCGGGTGAGCGGGAGCACACGGAACGTCGCGTGGGACGCGGCTGCCTTGGCGTTCTCGCGAGCGAGCTCGAGAACTCGCGCATCGAGGTCGCTGCCTTCGATCGCCGGGCCTTCGGGCCTCACCCGCGCCTTCGCCGCCTCGCGCAGCTCGCGCATGCGGGTCGCGTCGTTCGGGCCGTGGGTCGGCCAACGTTCGAAGCCGAACTTGTCTCGATGGATCCCGGGCGCGACGCCGCGGGCCCACAGATCGGCCTCGATGACGATGGTGCCCGAGCCGCACATCGGGTCGCAGAGCGGCTGCGTGCGATCCCATCCGCTCATGCGGAGCAACGCGGCGGCGAGCGTCTCCTTCAGCGGCGCGCCGCCGATGCGGGGGCGCCAGCCACGCCGGTGGAGCGATTCGCCCGAGACGTCCAGGTACACCGTCGCGTGGTCGCGAACGAGGTGGACGAAGACGCGGAGATCGGGATCGTCGAGGTCGACCGAGGGGCGCGCACCGACGGAGTCGCGCAGCTGGTCGACGATCGCGTCCTTGGTCTTCTGCGCGACGAACTGGGTGTGGGAGAGCGCGCTGTCACGGCTGACCGAGGACACGGCGAGCGTGTGGCGCGGCGTGATCCAGGGCTTCCAGTCGAGCAGGCGAATGCCGTTGTAGAGCGCGCGTTGGTCTCTCGCCTCGTGCTCGCCGAGCTTCGCCAACACGCGCACGGCGATGCGCGACTCGAGGCAGGCGCGACCGGCTTCGACGAGGTCACCTTCGAAGTGCACGCCGCCGCGATCCGCCCGGACCCGACGGAAGCGGAACTCGCGCAGCTCGTCGCGCAACGCGACCTCGGTTCCGCGGGCGGCCGTGGCGAACAGCTCCATGGCCGACCTATAGCAGGACCTCATGCCGGCGAATGCGCAGTGCGTCACTCATATATGAGTCACTATGGTCACACACGGCGGCGGCCTTCGGGTAGGCTCCGCGCCCATGTCGACCGCCGAGCACCCGCCCCGTTCCACCCGCGTCGAGGTCCACGTCGAGGACGACCGGACCGGCATGGATCCGGTCACGTTCAAGCGCGCGATCACCGACCACCTCCGGTACACGCAGTCGAAGACCGAGAAGAACGCGCACCGCTACGACTGGTACGTCGCGCTCGCCCACGCGGTGCGTGACCGCGCGGTGCACCGGTGGATCAAGACGGGCGAGGCGCAGCGTCGGAGCGACGCCAAGCGCGTCTACTACCTCTCGGCGGAGTTCCTCCCCGGTCGGTTCCTCGCGAACAACCTGATCAACCTCGGGCTCTACGAGACCGCGCGTCAGGTGCTGGCGGAGCTCGAGGTCGATCTCGATCGGCTCCTCGACGAAGAGGTCGATCCGGGCCTCGGCAACGGCGGCCTCGGGCGCCTCGCCGCGTGCTTCCTCGATTCGATGGCCACCCTCGGGTACGCGGGCATGGGCCACGGCATCCGCTACGAGTTCGGGATCTTCCACCAGGAGATCAAGGACGGCCGGCAGCACGAGCAGCCCGACGAGTGGCTGCGCTACGGCTTCCCCTGGGAGATCGTCCGCCCCGACGAGGCCGTGACCATCGGGTTCGGCGGCCACGTCGACGAGTACACCGACAAGAACGGACGCCATCGTGTGCGGTGGATCCCGGGGACGCAGGTCATCGGCGTCCCCCACGACACGCCGGTCGTCGGCTACGGCAACGACACCGTGCTCTCGCTCCGATTGTGGCGCGCGCGGGCGAGCGAGGAGTTCGACCTTCAGGTCTTCAACGACGGCGACTACCGCAAGGCCGTCGAAGAGAAGGCCATCAGCGAGAGCATCTCGAAGGTGCTGTACCCGAACGACCAGTCGATGGACGGCAAGGTGCTGCGCCTCAAGCAGCAGTACTTCTTCTCCGCCTGCGCCATCCACGACATCGTGCTGCGGTACCTCCGCGACCACGTCACGTTCGACGAGTTCGCCGACAAGGTGGCGATCCAGCTCAACGACACGCACCCGGTCATCGCGATCAGCGAGCTGATGCGCGTGTTCCTCGACGACCACGGGATGACCTGGGAGAAGGCCTGGGACATCACGCAGAAGACGTTCGGGTACACCAACCACACGCTGTTGACCGAGGCGCTCGAGCGCTGGCCGGTCGCGATGTTCGAGAAGCTGCTCCCGCGGCACCTGACGATCATCTACGAGATCAATCGTCGGTTCCTCCGCCAGGTGATCATGCGCTGGCCCAACGACAACGCCGACCGGCAGCGTCGCCTGTCGCTCATCGCGGAGTCGGATTGGGGCGGCGAGAAGCAGGTCCGCATGGCCAACCTCGCGGTCGTCGGCAGCCACAGCGTCAACGGCGTGGCGGCGCTGCACTCGCATCTGGTGCGCACCGATCTGTTGCGAGACTTCGCCGAGATGTGGCCGGAGCGCTTCAACAACAAGACCAACGGCGTCACGCCGCGCCGCTGGCTGCTCGAGGCAAACCCGCGCCTCAGCCGCGCGATCACCGCGCGCATCGGCGACGGGTGGGTCACCGATCTGTCGCAGCTCGCGCGGCTCATCCCGCTCGCCGACGATGCGGGGTTCCGCGCGGAGGTTCGCGCGATCAAGCGCGCGAACAAGGCCGCGTTGGCGCACACGATTCGGGCGCTCCTCGACATCGAGGTCAACCTCGATTCGATGTTCGACGTGCAGATCAAGCGCCTCCACGAGTACAAGCGGCAGCTGCTCTGCTGCATGCACGTGATCGCGCTCTACAACCGGATCAAGCTCCAGCCGAACGCGCCCTTCGTCCCCCGCACCGTCATCTTCGGCGGCAAGGCGGCCCCCGGGTACGCCATGGCGAAGATGCACATCAAGCTGATCAACGACGTGGCCGAGGTCGTGAACAAGGACCCGGACGTCGGCAGCAAGCTGAAGGTGATGTTCCTCCCGAACTATCGGGTGTCGCTCGCGGAGAAGATCTTCCCGGCGAGCGACTTGTCGGAGCAGATCTCGACCGCGGGCAAGGAGGCGTCGGGCACCGGGAACATGAAGTTCCAGATGAACGGCGCCCTGACGATCGGCACGCTCGACGGAGCCAACGTCGAGATTCGCGAAGAGGTCGGCGAAGAGAACTTCTTCCTCTTCGGCCTCACCACCGAGCAGGTCGCCGAGACCCGCGCCCGAGGCTACCGGCCGAAGGAGTACGTCGCGGCGAGCCCCGAGCTGCAGGGGGTCATCGACCGCATCGCGTCCGACTTCTTCTCGCCCGAGGCGCCCGGGCTGTACGCCGACCTGGTCAACGGTCTCCTGACCCAGGACCCGTATCTGCTCTGCGCTGACTTCGACGCCTACGTCGCGTGCCAGGACCGAGCGGCCAAGGCCTACGTCGACCAGGAGGCGTGGAGCCGGATGGCGATCATGAACATCGCCAAGAGCGGCAAGTTCTCGAGCGATCGAACGATCCTCGAGTACGCGCGCGAGATCTGGGGCGTCGAGCCGGTGCGCGTGGTGCTCGACGGCACGTAGTCAGTAGGTGAGGCAGACCCCGGGACCCGCGTCCCGGGGCGCCGCGATCTTCAAACACGGTCGGGGCTTCGGCCCCGCGTCCGGCGGCAGCGCGACCGAGAGGCACGGCATCGGGGGTGGCTCTGCCGTGGCGTGGCTGTCGACGCCTGCGTCAGCGGCCGGGGGCGTCCATGTGGCGTCCCGGTATTCGTTGGCCACGGGCGAGAGGCAGACCTGCGGCTTGTCTTCGCAGCCACTCGTCGTGGCTGCCAGTGCCGCCGCGACGAACACGGCACGCCGCTCGAGGATCTTGCGCCGCGCATCTTGGTCGCGAGGGGACACGAGCGGAGCATATCGCGTTAGGATTCGCCCCGCCCAAGCATGCAATTCATCGATCCGAACCTACCCAAAGACATCTTCGGTTGGCGCTCGCCGCGCCTCGGCCTCGACATGCCCATCGTGCGCTACGGGCGCGCGGGCCATGCCTTGCTGCTCTACCCGACCGCAGCGGCCGACTTCCTCGAGAACGAGCGGTTCTTCCTCATCAAGGCCATCGAGCCGCTCATCTTCGCCGGCAAGGTGCAGGTGTTCTCGATCGACTCGATCAACAAGCACGCCTGGATGAACCCGCGCGTGCCGGTCCGCGAGAAGTCGCGTCGACAGGCGCTGTACTCGGGGTACGTCGAGGAAGAGGTGGTGCCGCACGTGCGTCGCGCGATCGGCGACGAGAGCGCACGGCTCGCGGTGTCGGGCGCGTCGTTCGGCGCGTTCCACGCGGCCAACCAGTTCTTCCGCAGGCCCGATCTGTTCGACACGCTCATCGCGATGAGCGGGTTCTACGATCTCGAGGGGGACTACCTCGAGGGGCATGGCGGCGACGACATCTACTACAACAACCCGATGTGGTTCATGCGGGGCCTGTCGCACGAGCCCACGCTGAGCACGCTCCGCGGCGACGCGCAGATCCACTTCGTCACGGGGCAGGGGCGCTACGAGGCGCCTTGGGCGAGCGAGCGGTTCTCGATGCTGTTGCACGAGCGCGGCATCCCCCACGAGCTCGACAAGTGGGGGTTCGACGTCGACCACGACTGGCCGTGGTGGCGCCGGATGCTGCCGCACTACCTCGGCGAGCGCGTGAAGCTCTAACGCTTGCGCGTGGTCTTGGGCTCGCTGCGCGGGCTGGCGGGCTCGTAGTACTCGTACCGTCCGGCCTGCGGGTCGGTGAGCGCGGCACGCGGGCCGGTGCTCAGCCGCTCCATGCCAGACTCGCTGTCCTTGCGCGCGCCCTCACCGCCGACCGGGTACTCGGTGAGGCCCGTGCGGCCGGCTTGCATGCGGCGGTCGCTGCGGGTGGTCGGCGCCGGCTGGGAGCTCACGGGAGCGTTCGATTCGGGGCGCTCGGGGCGGGTGATCCGTGCCTCGGATTGCGCGGGGAGCTCGCGCGTCGGGGCCTCGCGGGGATCTCGGGGATTGACCGCGCCCTGCCTGGAAGGGCCGAGCAACGGAGTGAACGTCTGCGTTCGCCGCGCCTTCCCGCTCGAGGGCGCGCCGACCTGCGCACGAAGGACGTCGAGCTCGCGCTGAATGCGCTGGAGCTCGCCTTCCAGGCGGGCGATGTGCGCGATCACGTCAGCGTGGTTCGACATTCTGGCGGCCCTTTTCGAGATGGCCATTGTCATTGACGCGACGCGCGGCGTCGAGGCTCAGCTCTTGCGAAACTTTGGAAGAATGCCTCTCCGCGAGCGACATTCTTCTACCGCTTTTCGGGTTCAGTTCACGGTAGAGGTCGAGAGATACGCGGGCAGCATCCAGCTCCAAGGGCTGATGGTGACCTTCGGGTAGTACATCGTGAACCCGTAACACATCTCGTTGTCGGTGTTCTCGCCGTACCCGACCGCCGACGACGTGGGGTTCTCCCAGACGCAGCGAGTCTTCACCGTGTCGCCGCCCTTGATCGAGATGTTGGGCAGCGTGCCGAAGAACTGGTTGTTGAAGTCGAACGCCGGATCGGTGCCGAGATCCACGGTGCCGCCGCCCTTCGGGTGCAGCGTGGTCGAGATCGACTTTCCGAGCTGGTGCATGTGCGGGAACGTGCCGATCGCGTGGATCTCGGGGACACCGCCGGGCACCGTCCAGCTCGCGGTCATGTCGAGCTTGCCCTTGGCGGGGATGCTGAACTTCATCGATCCGAACGCGAGGACGTCGGCGTCGTTCGGGCGGAGCTCCGTCGTCGAGCAGAAGTCGAAGCCCGAGTCGTCCTGCTCGCCGGGGAGCGCCTTCACGTTGTTGTAGTGAATCTGCACGACGAAGTGCGACTTGCCCGGCTCGGCGGGAAGCCCCGCCTCCTTCGGCAGCTCGAACGAACCGACGCCCGGCGCCCACGCGTAGAGCATGCGCCACTTGGCGATCGAGCCTTCGCTGCACTTGAACGGCGTGCCGTCGACGGCCGTGTCGGATTGCATCAGCAGGATGTGGTGGACGATCTTCGGGTTGTTGATCTTCGGCTCGACGCCGATGATGTGCTTCTTGACGGCGGTCTCGTAGTCGACGCCGTAGCAGACGTAGACGTCCTTCGTGTCGGTGGGCATCGCCCACTTCGACTTGGGACGCAGCTGCGAGTCGGGCTTGCACGAGAGCGGCTTCGGCGTGGGATCGACGGTGCCCGCGTCGGTGCCCGCGCAGTCGCCCGTGCGAGCCGGCGTGCCGCCGTCGAACCAGGCGTTCATCGTCGCGAGGTCGGACGCAGAGAGCGCGGGGTTGGGCTTCTGGGGCATGCGCTCGGGCGAGTCGGCCGGCAGGTTGATGCGGCGCTTCACCTCTTCCCAGGTCTTCTTCGTCGGATCGCTCGGCGACGGCTTCTGCATGTCGGCGAGCGTCACGAGCGACATTGGCGCGCCGAACTTCGTCGAAGCGCCGTGGCAAGAGCGGCAGTTCTTCTCGAGGATCGCGTCGACGTCGCAGGGCAGCGCCTGCGTGCTCACCGCGCCATCACCGACGGCCGCATCGGTTTCGCCGGCGGGCTGCGCCTCGTTGGCTCCGCTGCTGCCACAACCGATCGAGAAGAAAGGGAAGACGAGCCACGCGAATCGACGCATCGAGGCAACCTCCGAAGCGGAGCATTGTTGTCTCTGGCCGGCGTTCGCGCCAGGAGGGGTGATGTAGGTTCGCCTCCGCTTGGCAATGATTTGTGTCACGACCGCACGAAAGCGCGTCGCGGAGGAATCGGGAGTCACAAGCCGTCGGAGAATTCCCCCGGACTTCTATGAGCCCAGGGTTCCGGTCAACCCCTAGTTGACGTTGTGTTGGCTGTGCTTGGTAGTTTCTCGTCTGCGGGTGGCGGGGTCGGAGCGTAGTGCCGGCACAAGGCCGCGCACCTACTTCTATTCGTGTCTGCCTCGAGGGCGAGCACCTGCTGCTGTTCGCTGATCAGGAAGACCCCTTGCGGAACGCGCCCCATCTGAAGATCGGTTCTAAGTGACCCCTGTCCGGGTCGGGCGACGTTCACCACCACCGCTGGCTGCGTGCTGTCGAGGGCGGGTCAGGTCTTCATGACCGCGCCCTCCGGCACGACACCGAATTGAACGAGCTTCCAGAGCGCGATGGCGAGCCTCCGCGCCACCGCAACGATTCCAATTTTCCGGCTTCGGCCGGCTCCTTGCGCGAACTTCTCCTGGAACCAGCGAGCGATCTTGCTGGCCGGTTGAAAGCGAAGCCACAGCCAACTGAGCTCGACGAGCAGTGCACGAAGCCGCGAATTGCCTAGCTTCGAGATGCCCTGTTCATGGTCGATCTTCCCGCTGGCGAACGGACTCGGTGCCAGTCCAAGGCAGGCCGCGACCTCCCGACGCGTCGCAAACTTTCGCCATCCGAAGCACTCGAGCACCATTCGAAAGGCGCCCGTCGTTCCGATCCCCTTGAGCGACGAAAGAAGCTTCACGTGCTGGATCTGCTGGCTCGGTACCTCCTTTGCGAGCTCGGCCTTTCTCGCCGACTCGATTTGCTTGATCTGTTCGTCCACGAACTTGAAGCGTGCGACCTCAGCCTGCACCCGATCGATGAGTCCGGGTGACAGCGGGCGGCCATCGACGGTTCGCAATTCGGTGAGGTTGCCCGCCGAACTGGCCGACCAGGTCGTGATGCCTTCGGTGAGCAACAGCGCTTGGATGCGAACGCGATGACGCCCGCGCTCCACTTTCATATCACTGAGTGAACGCTGTTCTTGGCGAGCTCCTTCGTCCTCGGGTGAAGGCACACGTAGCGTCGCGAACACGCGCTCTCCTCGGTGGAAAGCGATCAGCTTGCTCACGAGCATCTCCGCGTCGAGCCGGTCGGTCTTCGCTCGCCGGGCACGGCGGCTCACGTCGACGCTGGCTGCGTCGATCACGACGTTCTCGATGCCGAGCTGCACCAGCTTGCGGTGCACCGAGAAGGCCTCTCGGCCAGCCTCGTAGCAGCTCCGAATGCCGGCATCGGAGGGCAACTTCATTGCCGCGCGGGCACGCTCTACCTGCTGCAAGAACGCCTCGAAATCCCAGGCGTCGATCGTCGCGATCCGGGCGCGTGCCCGACAGCAGTCGTGAAACGCCAGCTTCCACTTCTTCGAGCTCAGCTCGATCGCGACCATCAGGAACTGCTTGGTGGTACTTTGGCTAGGCCGATCCGTCGTCGTGAGCATCTGGTCACCCCTTTCTCGATAATCGAGGTGTACCGGACCGCACGGCGGCGGGTCGGCTCATCGCATCTGAAGTCCGGGGCACCGACAGCAGGACGAAGCCCTCCGGGCTAGCAGGATGCGGCTCGGCACAGCGAGCGCGGCGACCGCAAGGCCAGAGACGACCTCGCTCGCAGCAACAGCTTTGCGTAATCGGTCTTCATGCGCGCACGCCAGGCGACCATGGCGCAAGATTGATCTGCGTTTGGGCCGGGGTTCCGAGAGCGCGCGGCGATGGGAATCGAGGCCTCGACGCCTCGCGATTCGATCAACGAACCCGACACGGCTCTGGCTTGCTCGAACCCGACTTCGAGCAGAACCTGGCAACACTTGTCGACAACGAGGTCGTCCTCGACCCGTAACTCCGCCAGCCCGCAGGGCTTCGTCTTGCAGTCGGTGCCCCGGACTTCAGTCCGGGGGATTTCTCGACAGATCTTCAGCCGAGGCGGGCGTAGAGCTCGGCCAACGCGGCATCGAGCTTCGAGGGGTCGGTGCCACCGGCTTGGGCCATGTCAGGGCGGCCGCCGCCAGAGCCGCCGACGAGTGCGGCGATCGGGCGAATGAGCTCGCCGGCCTTGAACTTGGACGTGAGGGACTTGGCGACCGTGAGCACCAGCATCGCCTTGCCGCCGCTCTCGGCGCCGACCAGGACGATCGAGTCGCCGAGCTTGTCGCGCAGCGTGTCCGCGAGCTCGCGCATCGCCGACGCATCGCCGATCGGCGAACGAACCGCGAGGACCTTGGCCCCCTGCAGGGTCTTGGCTTGCTCGAGCATCGCGTCGACGCCGGACTTGCCGCCGCCGCCGCCACCGCCGAGCGCGACCTGCTTCTCGAGCTCGGTGACCTTCTTCCCGAGCGAGCGTTCCTCGGCGAGGAGCGCGTCCACCTTCTGCGGGAGGGCGGCGAGATCGACGTTGAGCGCGCGGAGCACGGGGGCGATCGCGCGATCGGCCTGGCGGGCTTCGCGCAGGGTGTTGAGGCCGGTGGTCGCCTCGACGCGGCGCACGCCGGCGGCGATCGCCTTGTCGGTGACGATGCGGAACATGCCGATGTCGCCGGTGCGGCGCGCGTGGGTGCCGCCGCACAGCTCGACGGACTTGTACTTGCCGGCATCCATGGTCAACACGCGGACGACGTCGCCGTACTTGTCCCCGAAGATGGCCATCGCACCGGCGGCCTTGGCCTGATCGATCGGGAGCACCTCGGTCTTCACGTCGGCGTTCGAGAGGACCATCTCGTTGACCACGTCCTCGATCTTCGCGAGCTCGTCGGCTCCGAGGGTCTTGCCGTGCGCGTAGTCGAAGCGCAGGCGCTCGGGGCCGACGAGGGAGCCCTTCTGCTGCACGTGCTCGCCGAGGACGTGGCGGAGCGCGAAGTGGAGGAGGTGGGTCGCGGAGTGGTTGCGGCGCGTGGCGGCACGGCGCTCGGCGTCGACGGTGAGATCGACCGCGTCGCCGATGTTGAGCGAGCCTCGCTCGAGCTTGCCGCGGTGGACCCACGTGTTGCCGACCGGCTTGGTGGTGTCGCTCACGTGGAAGCGCGCGCCGTGGTGTCCGACGATGGCGCCGCGGTCGCCGATCTGCCCGCCGCTCTCGGCGTAGAACGGGGTCTGCTTGACCACGATCTCGGCCTCCTCGCCGGCGATGAGGGAGTCGACCTCGGCGCCGTTGCGAAGGATGGCGACGATCTCGCTGGTGGCGTGCTCGGTGTCGTAGCCGACGAACGTGGTGGCGCCGACGCGTGCCGCGATCTGGTGGTGCACGTCGCTGACGGCGGTCTCGCCGACCTTGCTCCCCTCGCTGCGCGCCTTGGCCGCGGCGAGCTCGCGCTCGTAGCCGCCGGCATCGACGTTGAACCCGCGCTCTTCGCAGATGACCTGGGTGAGGTCGAGCGGGAACCCGAAGGTGTCGTAGAGCGTGAAGGCCGTGTTGCCCGGGAGGAGCTTGCCCTTGGCGACGTCGGGCTTGCTGAGCGCGTCGTCGAGGATCTCGAGGCCGCGCTTGATGGTCGCGCGGAAGCGGACCTCCTCTTGCTCGGCGACGTCGAGGATGGTGCCGCGGCGATCCTTGAGCTCGGCGTAGTGGCCGCCCATCAGCTCGATGACCCGATCGCAGACCGTGTGGAGGAACGGCTTCTCGATGCCGAGGCGGTGGCCGTGGCGGATCGCGCGGCGCATGACGCGACGGAGCACGTACTCGCGGCCGGCGCGATCGGGGAAGATCCCCTCGCTGATGAGGAACGCGGTGGTGCGGGCGTGATCGGCGATCACGCGCATCGACACCGAGTCGTCGTCCATGCCGCCGGTGTACTTGCGGCCGCTGATGGTCGCGGCCTCGTCGACCAGCGCGCGGAGCAGATCGGTGTCGTAGTTGGAGGTGACGCCCTGCACGACCGAGGTGATGCGCTCGAGGCCCATCCCGGTGTCGACGCTCGGTGCGGGCAGCGGCTCGAGCCTGCCGTCGGCGAAGCGCTCGAACTGCATGAAGACGTTGTTCCAGATCTCCATCCAGCCCATGCCGTCCGGCGCGGGCTCTTCGCCGAAGGTGGACGGATCGGCGGCGCCCTTGCCGTGCCGATAGTGGATCTCGGTGCAGGGGCCGCAGGGGCCGGTGTCGCCCATGGACCAGAAGTTGTCAGCGGTGCCGAGCCCGATGACGCGGTCGTCGCCGAAGCCCGTGACCTTCTTCCACAGCGTCTTGGCCTCGGTGTCCTCGGGCACGCCGTTCTCACCCTTGAAGTAGGTGAAGACGAGGCGGTCCTTGGGGATGCCGTAGCCCTTGGTGACCAGCTCGTAGGCCCAGACGATCGCCTGCTCCTTGAAGTAGTCGCCGAACGAGAAGTTGCCGAGCATCTCGAAGAACGTGTGGTGACGCGCCGTGCGCCCGACGTTCTCCAGGTCGTTGTGTTTGCCGCTGATGCGGATGCACTTCTGCGACGAGGTCGCGCGCTTGTAGGGGCGTTGCTCGCGGCCGGTGAACAGGTCCTTGAACTGGACCATGCCGGCGTTGGCGAACATCAGCGTCGGGTCGTTCGAGGGGACGAGCGGTCCGCTCGCCACGACCTCGTGGCCCTGCTGCTTGAAATAGTCGAGGAATGTCTGGCGGACTTCGCGCGCGGTCTTCTGGAAGGACATGGCTCTAGGAGGAGTGCATGTACCACCTCGGACGCGCCGCGTCGCGGTCCTCCGGCGTCCTCGCGTCGGCTCTGGCCTCGCTGCAGAGAGCCGCTAGAGTTCTGTCTGCATGCTTCGGCGTACCCCCTTCCTCGTCCTTGCCCTCGCGTTCCCCCTGCTGGTCGTCGCTTGCGGAGGCTCGACCGATGCGAGCGCCTTCGACGAGCCCGAGCCCGGCTCGGACACCGGGACCAGCGGCGGCGACAGCGTGGCGGTCGACTCGAGCAGCCCGGGCGAGGACGCGACCATCACCGATACCGACGTGCCCCCGATCGAGGACACCAGCAAGCCGCCCACGGACACCGGCACGCCGCCCACGGACACCGGCACCATTTCGATCGACACGGGCGTGATCTCCCTCGATACCGGAACGCCGCCGCCCAAGGACGGCGGGGTCGTCACGTGCACCGACCCCGGGGGCAAGATGTACCTCGGCCACTGCTACTTCCCGATCACCCCCCGCAACTTCGCCAACGCCCGTGACGCGTGCCTCGCGGCTGGCGCGCACCTGGTCTCGATCACGAGCGCGGGCGAGCAGACGCTGGTGAGCTCGGTCGGCACGGGCGAACGTTGGATCGGCCTCGCGCGCTTCTCCGGCTCGAGCTCGTTCCGCTGGATCACCTCCGAGCCGGTGACCTACACCAACTGGGCGAGCGGGGAGCCGAACGGCAGCGGCTACTGCGCGCGCCTGCGGACCGACGGGTGGGCCGATATCGGATGCGATCAGTCGTTCCCTGGGGTATGCGAGCGGGAGTGAACCGCCTCCTCACCATCCCGATCAGTCATTACTGCGAGAAGGCGCGTTGGGCGCTCGACCGCGCGAAGATCGAGTACGTCGAAGAGGGCCACGCGCCGGTGCTCCACTGGCGCGCGACCACGCCCCAGCACACCCGCACCGTGCCGGTGCTGCTCACCCACGGGTCGGTGCTCAAATCGTCCAACGAGATCCTCCGTTGGTGTGATGCGCGCTCGCTCGAGGGCGAGCACCTGTATCCGAACGAGCCGAGCGACCGACGCGAGGTCGAGGAGCTCGAGGCGCACTTCGATGCGAAGCTCGGTCCGGCCACGCGGCGTTGGGCGTATTCGTTCCTGCTGCCCGATCGCAAACGTTCGATCGAGGTGCTGGGCACCGGCATCCCTGCCGGCGAGCGCGCGCTGTTCGTGAAGATGTTCCCGTTGATCGCGCGGGCCATGCGGCGTGGCATGGGCATCACGCCCGATGGCGCGGCCCGCTCGCTCGATCGGGTACGCGCCATCTTCGCCGAGGTCTCGTCGCGCCTGTCGGACGGCCGGCGATACCTGATTGGCTCGCGGTTCACCGCGGCGGACCTGACCTTCGCCGCGCTGGCCATCCCCGCCGTGGCGCCGCCACAGTTCGCGTGGTTGCCGCCGTGGGATACGTTGCCGGCCGCGATGCGCGCCGAGATGCAGGCCTTCCGCGCCACGCCGGCGGGCGAGTTCGCGCTCCGGGTGTATCGGGAGGAGCGTCCGCGCGCGTGAGTCAGCAAGACAACGACGCTGCAGACCTCGAGAAGCTCGGATACGCGCAGGAGCTCCTGCGCGAGATGGGCGCGTTCTCCAACTTCGCGCTGTCGTTCTCGATCATCTCGATCTTGACCGGCGGGGTCGTGCTCTACGGGCACGGGCTCAAGTACGGCGGCCCGTTCGTGATGACCGTCGGGTGGCCGCTGGTGACCCTCGCGACGCTCGCGGTCGCCGCCTCGCTCGCGGAGCTCGCGTCGGCGTACCCCACGGCCGGCGCCCTCTATCACTGGTCGGCCCTGTTTGGCGGAGCCGGGTGGGGGTTCCTCACGGCCTGGCTGAACACCATCGGGCAATTCGCGATCACCGCAGGCATCGATTACGGCCTCGCGGAGTTCCTCGCGCCGGCCCTCGGCTGGCCGGCCGATCGGGTGCACGTGCTGCCGCTCTGCGCGGCCATCCTCTTCTCGCACGCGGTGTTGAACCACGTCGGGGTGCGCGTGGTCGCCAGGCTGAACACGGTGTCGGCCTGGTACCACGTCGCCGGCGTGCTCGTGCTCGTGGTCGCGGTGCTCCTGTTCGCGCCCAAGCGTCCGGTCTCGTTCCTCCTCGAGCGCACCACCATCGCGCCGCGAGGCTACTTCTTCGGCTTCGCGCTCGGCCTGTTGCAGGCGCAGTGGACCTTCACCGGCTACGACGCGAGCGCACACGTCACCGAAGAGACGGTCGATCCGCGGCGGAACGCCCCCAAAGGCATCATCACGGCGGTGCTCGCGAGCGGCGTCGCGGGGTACGTGATGCTGCTCGCGATCACGCTGGCCATCCGCGATCTGCCCGCGGCGGTCGCGGCCGACAACCCGTTCATCTTCGTGCTTCGCGACGCGCTCGGCGGGAGGCTCGGCGGCGCGCTCATCTGGGTCTGCATCGTCGCGATGTGGTTCTGCGGCTTGTCTTCGGTGACGTCGAGCTCGCGGATGTTGTTCGCGTTCGCACGCGACGGCGGCACGCCTGCGCCCAAGGCGCTCGCGAGCGTCTCCAAGCGCTGGCAGAGCCCGCACGTCGCGGTCTGGGTCTCCGCGGTCGGCGCCCTCGCGGTGGCCGCCTGGGCCGATGCGCTCGCGGCCATGACCGCGCTCTCGACCATCGCGCTGTACGCATCGTACGCCGCGCCCATCCTCCTCGGCTGGCTCGCGCGGCGCGAAGGGCGCTGGAGGACGCGGGGGCCCTGGAACCTCGGCAAGTGGTCGTCGCTGGTGAACGCGATCGCCATCGGCTGGGTCGTGATCGTGATGGTCTTGTTCGTCCTGCCGCCGAACCAGCTGGCGGGCTACACGTTCGCGGGTTGCCTCGCGCTGCTCGCCCTCTACTGGTTCGGCTGGATGAAAAAGCGCTTCGCGGGACCGAACCTGACGCTGGATTGATCAGAGCTTGGTCGGCAGACAGACGAAGGCCGCCATGCGCGCGCGCTCGTACTGGACCTTGCGACAGGCTCGAAGAGATTCAAGCTGCGGAGACGTCTAAAAGGACCGACCGGCTCCCCGCAGTCGCACCCGCATCGGCAGGCCGTGCACCGGCCGCATCGTGATCGCCATCTGCAGCTCCGGCGGCGTGCGCGAGACGAGCTCCCAGCGGGCACGCCGAAGGAGCGCTGCGAGCGTGAGCACCGCCTCCATCATCGCGAAGTGGTTGCCGACGCACACGCGCGGGCCGCCGCCGAACGGCTGATACACGTACTTCGGGAGCGAAGTCGTCGAGCCGTCGAGCCACCGATCCGGGCGGAACGCCTCGGGATCGGGGAAGAACCGCGGATCGTGGTGCATGCCCCAGATCGACATCAGCACGGTCGTCCGCGGGGGGAGCTCCCACGCACCGATGCGCACTTCACGTGTGGCCTCGCGCCCGATCATGTACGCGGGTGGATACAGTCGCAGCGACTCCTTGATGACTGCGTCGGTCAGCGGAAGCTTCGACACGTCGGCGGCCGTGGCCTTCCGATCGCCGAGCGCGCTCCCGAGCTCCGTCTGGAGGCGCGCGTCGATCTCGGGGTGCTCTCCGAGGAGCATCAGCGCGTAGGTGAGGGCGTTCGCCGTCGTCTCGTGCCCGGCAGCGAAGAGGGTGAGCGCTTCGTCCCGAAGCTGCCGATCGGACATCCCCGAGCCCTCGTCGTCGCGTGCCTCGAGCAGGCGCGAGAGCAGGTCGTCGCCGAGCTCGCCCGACGCGCGCTTGCGACGAATCAGCTCGAGGACGAACGCGTCGAGCTCTCGCGCGTGCTCTTTGGTGCGGCGTCGGGCCGCGAAGGGCACCCATGACGGGAAGAGCCGGCGCCAGGTCTGGACCATCTCGACGAAATCGTTCATCAGCGCGTCCATCAGCTCGGCGGCCTTCTCGTAGCCTGCAGCGAGCGCGGTGCCGAAGAGCGTCTCGACGACGATGTCGAGCGTCAGGCGCGTCATGTCGCTGTGGACGTCGCGCACCTCGCCGTCGCGCAGGTTGGATGCGTGCGCCTCCGCGAGACGCGTCATCGTGTCGGCGTACGAGGCGATGTGCTTCTTGGTCAGCGACGGCGCGATGAGCTTCCGCTGCTTGCGCCACAGCTCGTCTTCGGCAGTGAGCAGGCCCTGGCCGAGGAACGACGAGAGGTCGCTCGTCACCTTGTCCTTGTGGAAGACGCCTTCCTTGTCGAGCAGCACCTCGCCGATCAGCTCCGGCTCGGCGAGGAAGACGATCGGCGCGCCGGCGAGGTGCATACCGACGATCGGCCCCCACTGCCTGGTCGCGCGGGGCACGTGCCCGGCAGGATCCCGGAGGAAGTCTCGAAACGCATGCGCGACGTCGACGAACGATCGCGGACCAGGAGGGAAGTCGGCCACCGCGGCCCATCGTAAGAGATCGCGCGCGTCAGGGCGCCTTGGATTTGGCGCGCAGGATGGCGGCTTCGAAGGTGGCTTGGGGCTGGGCGCCCGAGACGAGCTCGTCGCCGACGACGAACGCCGGAGTGCCGAACGCGCTGATGCGCCGCGCCTCGGCCTGGTCGTCGTCGATCTCCTTCTTGTGTGCCTTGGTCGCGATGGCGTCCTTGACCTTGGTGAGGTCGAGGCCCTCGCTGAGCGCGATGGTCTCGAGCGCGCTCATCGTCAACGCGCCCTTGTGCGAGTACAGCTTGTCGTGCACGCGCCAGAACGCGGCGACACCTTTCTGCTTCTTCGCCTCGATCGAGAGCTCGGCCGCCGGCTCGGCGAGCACGTGGAACGCGAGCGGGTTGTGACGGAACACTACGCGCACGTCGCTCGAATACGTGGCGACGGCCGACACGAACGCGCCGCCGGGGCCGAGCGCCTTCGTGCAGAACGGGCACTGGAAGTCCGAGAACACCTGGATGACGACCTTCGCGCTCGCGGGGCCCCGCACCGGCGCGTACGTCGGCACCGTGAGCGTCACGTGTTTGCGCGCGCGTTTGGTGCCCTTTTTCACGAGCGCTTCGTACACGTCGCTCCGGGCGGTGCCCTTGAGCACCAGTCGGTCGGCGCGCTTCTTCTCGCTCGCGTGCGCCTTCTCGACGTCGCTCTTGTTCCACACCCACTGGCGGTGACCGTTGAGGAACAGCGAGGACATCGGCGTGACCGCGACGTCGACCTCGTCGGCGACGTCGCGATCGTCGTCGAGTGCCTTGAGCGACTTGGCGGAGGCGATCGCCGCCGTGGCGTCGGCCGCCGCGAGGCCGTAGCCGGTGGCGAAGGTGACGAGACTGGTGGGAAAGCTCGCCCACATCGCCTGGGTGGCCTTGCTCCGCTCGGCGACCGAGAGCTTGTCGCCGATGGCCTTGAGGACCGCCGCGGCCTCGCGGCCCTTGGGGGACGACGGCACGTCCCGGAAGACCACTCGAGTGTCGGCGAGCGCCGCGAGATCGGCGAGGGCGATCACGTCGATGCCCGTCGGCGGGTGCTCTGGATCGACGAACACCACCGCGGTGACGAGCGCGTCGCTCTTGCCGACCACCTGCGCGCCCGTGACGTCGACGTTGTAGACGGTGCCGCCCGTGGTCGGACCGGTGTCGTCGAAGTGGCGCTCGACGAGCTCGGCGTAGAGGTCCTCGCGTGCCGTGCCTGACGCGAGGAGCTTCTTCGCCTCGCTCAGGTGGACATCGATGATCTTCTCGAAGTCGGCCTGCGCCCGCGCGCCCGAGAGCTTCTCGCCGTCGATGAACGAGCAGGGGGTGCCCGGCACGCCGAGGTCTTTGGCGAGCTGCGTTCCTGCGTCGATCAACGCCTCGGCGCGCTTGCCGTTGCGACCCATCGCGCTCGGGTCGGCGCCGAAGTCGGTCGACCACGTCGAGAGGTCGGTCCTGAGGTCCTTCTGGTTGCCCAGGATCTTGTCGTGGAACTTCCAGAAATCCGAGGGACCGCCCTCGAGCAGCGCGACGCGCGCGGCCTTGGCTGCAGGCCGGGCCTCGTAGTGGAAGGCGAGGGGGTAGTCCTTCCACACCACGCGCACGTCGGAGCCGTACTTCTTCAGGACGTCGGCGAGTGTGGTCTCGAGACGCGCCGTGAACGGATCCTGGAAGTCGCCGAACTCGACGATCGTCACGAGCGCACGAGGGTCGCCGCGGACCGGATCCGTCTCGAGGATGGGGAGCGCGCTCGGCGCCTTGTTGCTCGTCTTGACCGTCGTCGGCGCCGGCTTGGTCTTCTTCGGAATGGGCGCGGGGTCGTCGTCGTGGTCGTGCGACTTCCGATCGAACACCGCGGGCAGCACCAGCACCGCCGCGAGCCCGACCCCGACCACGACGCCCAGCGTGGCCCCGAGGAGCTTGAGGCCGGCGGCGACCGACGGACCCTTGGGGGGCGGCGGCGGCGCCGGCGGCGGTTGGAACCAGGGCGAGCGGGGATCGGACACCGGTCGCAAGGGTGCCAGCAAAAAGCGAAACGCGCACTCGCGAGGGGACGCGAGCGCGCGTTGCGCCTTGCGGACGGCTCAGATCACGGCGTGCAGGCGCCGGTCGAGTCGATGCGGCCCTTCGACCAGCCGTCGGTCGCCGTGCTCGCGCGAACGGCGGCCATGAACATGCAGCGGTTGCCGAAGGTAGACGGCTCGTCCGAGCGGACGCCACCGCACACCGGGTTGTACTCCTTGGTGCAGACGGTGAGGTCGCTGCACGCGCCGTTCAGCACGGCGGCGTCGACAGCGGTGGACATCTCGGCGATCCAGGCCTTGGCCTCGAAGTCGGACGAGAACGTGTGCGCGTAGTAGGCGCCGGTCGCGTCCGTGGGATCGGACTTGAGCCAGTAGGTCGCGCAGACCGGCTCACCCTTGGGGCACTCGCCCTTGGTGTAGCTGCCCTTCGCCTCGCCGAACTCTCCCGCGGCGGCGATGACCGCGCGGCGCATCTCGCAGTCGTTGGACATGGTCGCTGCGCCAGCAGCGCCGCTGACGAACGTGCAGAGCGGGGCGTAGATCTCGGCGCACGCGAGGCCGTTCGCGACGTCGGTGCAGTTCGCGAGGCTGAGGCTGTGGCCAGCGCCGGCCGCGGTCGTCTCGGCCCACGCGTTGGCTTCGGCCCACGAGCCCGCCGGGAAGTTCTTCGCGACGTAGCCGTTGGTGGTGGGGAGCTGCACGCAGATCGGGCGCGCGGTGCAGGTGCCGGAGAGGCACTGCTCGCCGCCGGCGCAATCAGCGGCCACCGTGCAGGCGGGGACGGGCTTGCCGGTGTCCTTGGTGAAGGTGCCGGTCGTGCCGAACACGCCGACGAGCTTCGCGGGCGTCACCGAGGCGATGCGGAACCAGCGCGAGATCGCGCGGTCCGACGAGACGAGGTTCACGTAGCGGTAGCCGGTGAAGGCTCCGTAGTAGATGGAGAAGCGGCCCGAGTCGCCCGACGGACACGGCCCCTTGATGCAGCGGATGCCGGTGTCCCAGCTATAGGTGCCATCGGCGGCGAGCGAGAAGCGCGGGTAGAACGCGTCGCTCTTGTAGTTGCCGACGAGCTGCTTGCCCAACGCCGACAGCGCGCCTTCGGCGCGGAGCGTGGTGGTGTCGTCGTCACCTTCGGGGGCCGTCGATTGAGCGGCGCAGCCGGCGAAGAGGAAAGAGGCGGCGAACAGCGGAGCGATGAAGAAGCGATTGAACATGGACGATCCCTCCCTTTGGGGGTGACCTTGTAGGGTCGGGTGTGTCCTACTCCCGAGGTGTCGTCCGACGCAAGTAGATAAGTCGGCGTCAATGACGCCGCGCAGGTCGGTGCCTGCTCGCGCAGACCAGGTAGGCGCCTTCCCGCGGCGCGGTCGACGCGGTAACCACGCCGCCGATGGCCGAGTATCCGCACGGAGGTCCGCTCCGCGTCGAACATCGTGGAACTGCCCTCGTTCTCACGCTCGATCGACTCGAGCGCCACAACGCGCTCTCGCGTCAGCTGATCGAGGAGCTCGGTCGCGCTGCGCGCACCGCAGCGACCGATCCGGCGGTGCGCGCGATCGTGCTGACCGGGGCCGGCGAGAAGGCGTTCTGCGCCGGGGCCGATCTGAAGGAGCGGCAGTCGCTCAGCAAGGATCAGGTTCGCGAGGTCGTGCGCCTGTACCGCAGCGAGTTCGGTGCGTTGGATCGCTCGCCCAAGCCGGTGGTGGCCGCGCTCAATGGCGTCGCGCTCGGCGGAGGCCTCGAGCTCGCGCTGATGGCCGATCTGCGGGTCGCCGCGGCGCACGCGCAGATCGGGCTCCCCGAGACCTCGCTCGCGATCATCCCCGGCGCCGGCGGCACGCAGAAGCTCCCGCGGATCGTGGGAGAGGCGCGCGCGAAGGAGATGATCCTCCTCGGTCGTCGGTTGAGCGCGGACGAGGCCCTGTCGTTCGGGATCGTCAACCGCGTCACGCCCGCGGGAGCGAACCTCGTGGACGACACGCTCGCGTTCATCAAGCCGATCCTCGAGGGGGCGCCGATCGCGCAGGCCGCAGCGCTCGAGGCGATCGACGCGGGGCTCGACGTCGATCTGGCGACCGGCATGCAGCTCGAGATCCTCGCCTACGAGCGCGTGCTCGTGAGCGAAGACCGGGACGAGGCGCTGCGCGCCTTCGGCGAGAAGCGTCCGCCCAACTACCAGGGGAAGTGAACGTGAGCAGCGCGAAGAAGCGGATCCTCCTCGTCGAGGACGAGCCCCACATCGCGCTCGGGCTCAAGGACGCGCTGGAGTTCGAGGGCTTCTCGGTCGTCGCCGCCGGGCGTGGTCACGAGGGCGTGCGGCTCGCGCGCGACGAGCGCCCGGACTGCATCATCCTCGACCTGATGCTGCCCGATCTGAACGGGTACAAGGTCTGCGAAGAGGTTCGTCGCTTCGATCGGCACGTTCCGATCATCATGCTGACCGCGCGCTCGCAGGAGGCCGACAAGGTCCGCGGCCTCGACGCCGGGGCCGACGACTACGTGACCAAGCCGTTCAGCGTGAACGAGCTCGTGGCGCGTATCCGCGCGATCTTCCGACGCGCGCAGCTCGCGCCTGGCGCACCCGAGACCTTCACCATCGGCGACGCCGAGGTGAACCTCTCGACCCAGACGGTCAAGCGCGGCAAGTCGCTCGAGCCGCTGTCGTTCTACGAGGTGGAGCTGCTGCGGCTGCTCCACGCGAAGTCTGGAGTCCCGGTGAGCCGCGACGAGATCTTGAGCCGCGTCTGGGGCATCGACGGCAACCCGACCAACCGCACCGTCGACAACTTCGTCGTCAAGCTGCGGAAGAAGATCGAGCCATCCCCCGACAAACCGGTGTTCATCCTCACCGTCTACGGTCAGGGCTACAAACTGGCTATTTGAGGTCAGGGCCCTTTGAAGATGAAGGGCCAGCGGAAGCGGCCGCCCTTCTCGCTCGCGGGGAAGGTGGTCTTCTTCACCTCGGCCACCACGCAGGCGACGATCGTGGGGGGCCCGACGACGTCGCGGGCGGCCACGTCGGTGACGACGCCGTTCTGCGCGACGGTGAAGTCGATGCGTACGGACGTGTCCGCCCTGTCCTTGCTCTCTTCCCAGCAGAGCTTGCGGATCTCGAGGCGACGCCGGACCATGACGGCGAGCACCTCTTTGGGCGTGAGGCTCTCGTCGGCGACTGCCAGCGCGCCCGAAAGGAGCGCGAACGCGACCGTGACGGTCGCGGCCAGGCGGCGCGGAGTGCCGGAGCGCAAGGCCTCATGGTAACGCACAAGGCGACGCGCGCATCCTCCACCGGGAATCGTGGAGGATCTTCGTCGGTTGGAGCCAATCGGGATGGAACGCACGGGCTTGTGGGCACGCTGGGTAGCCGCGGTGGCGGCGGTGATTGGCCTTGCGGCGAGCGCGGCGCTGTTCGCGCCCTACGTCGTCAAGCGAGGCTTCTGCGCGGAGGGTGGGGGCTGCGATGCCGTCGCCCACAGCGCGTATTCGACCTTGTTCGGCGTACCGCGCCCAATCTTGGGGGTCCTGGCCTTCACCGCGCTGATCACGTTCGTGATCTGGCGAGGGGGTGTGCTTCGGCGGTTCGGGCCGCTGGTGGGCCTGCCGTTCCTCGTCGAGGGCGTGCACCTCTTCGCGATCCAGGCGCTCATCCTCCACCGGTTCTGCCCGTTCTGCGTGGTCATCGACTTCGCATCGGTCATCGCGGGCATCGCGCTGATCGCAGAGTGGAAGGCGGTACCGCCCGAGCACGACCGACCGTGGTTGATGCCCCGCTTCGCCGCGCCCACCGCCATGTTGGCGTTCGTCGCCCCGCTGTTGCTCGCGGCGGCGAAGCCCGCGCCTGCGCCCTCGTCCAGCGTCACGCCGATCGAACGCCGCGACGGCAAGCTGGTGCTGCGCGAGTTCGTCGATCTCGAATGCCCCTATTGCCGCATGACCCACGTCGCCCTGAAGAAGGCGCTCGCGAGTCGGCCGGACGTCGTCGTCGAGCGCAGGCACGTGCCGTTGCCGCGCCACCCGAACGCGATGCCCGCGGCGATCGCCGCGTGTTGTGCCGAAGAGCAGGGCGCCGAGGACCGCTTCGTCGACGCGGTGATGACCTCCGAGACCGAGCCGGACGAGACGTACTGCCGCAAGGTCGCGGGCGACCTCGGGCTGGATCTGGCGAAGTTCGACGCCTGCCGTACGAGCGAACGACCGAAGAAGCGCATCGACACCGATGTCGCGCTCTACAAGTCGGCGAACGTTCCCGGCCTACCGACCTTGGAGCTCGGAGGCGAGCGCCACATCGGCGCGCTCGACGACCAGACCGCAGTGTCGTGGCTCGCGAAGCATCATTGAGTACGACCGACCACTCGGATCAGCGGCAGCCCTGCGTGCGCGCGACGCTCGCCGCGCTCGGGCGGCAGCCGGTGAACGAGCTGTAGGTGCAGCCCACGATCCACACGACCGACGTCGAGCCGCACGCGGGAACCGTCGTCGAGTTCCAGCCGACGGTCGTCGTGCACGTGGTGGTCGTTCCGATCCGCGTGCACTTGCCGAGCGCGGTGTACTGCGGCTCGTCCGCGCCGCTGCAGTTGTAGTCGAAGGAGCTCGTGCCCGCGGCGGTGGTGTACGCCTTCGTGAACCAGGCGGTCTGCTTGGAGAAGACGTCCTTGTTGAGGTCGTAGCAGTCGAGGCCACACGAGTTCGTGGTCGGAAATTCGCCGTCCCCGTCCTTGTCGATCGGGGGGTTGGTGCACACGCCGGTCGCCACCGGACACAGGTCGTCGGTACACGGGTCCATGTCGTTGCATTGGAAGTTGAACTTGCAGAGCTTCCCGACGTCGGCCGCGTCGGCGTCGTCGCTGGCATCGGCGTCGTCGCTGGCATCGGCGTCCTCGGGGCCGCTGGTGTCGGCGACCGACGTGTCCGGGGTGTCGGTCCCGGTATCAGGGAGGCTCGTCTCCGCGACGACCGTGGTGTCTGCGGCGACGTCGGCTCCGCACTGGAGGCAGTCGACCAGCTCGAGCTCGTTGGCGCCCGTGAGCGCGTTGCACGCCGGCAGCAGGAGCGCGATCGCAGCCGGCGCGACGACGATCCCGAGCTTCCGGCGCATCGCGGCCATTGTACGCGAGGCACGTTGGATCGCCCAAGCGAAGTCAGATCTTGAGCGGAAGGACGTTGCGCGGATCGCAGACGATCGACACGTCGGGCGCGAGAATGCGGCCCGGGAAGAGCTTGCTGCCGTCGACGCCGTCACGCAGGCGCCGCGCCTCGAGGTGGAGGTGGACCAGCTCGGGCGAGCCGGTGTCGCCGACGAAGCCCACGAGATCGCCGGCTCGCAACGTCGCGGAACGGGCGAGGTTCGGAGCGGCGCCGTCGAGGTGCCCGAAGATCAGCACGTAATCCCGAGTGCGACCGCCTTCACGGAGCGTGTGGCGCGTGACCACCGAGTACCCCATGAGCGGACCGACGTGGATCACCTCCGCGTCACCGACCTGGTGCTCGAGGGCGATCATCTTGATCGGCGTGCCGCGCTTTTGCGGGAGGTCGACTGCGCCGTGGCCGACGGCCCGCATGCGACCGTGGCGCTGCTGGTGATCGGGCAGGTCGAGATCGTAGCCGCTGACCACGAACTTGCCGCCGGGGAGGCCGGGCGGGATCGGGTACTCGTACTTCTGGTAGTCCGCCGGACGATCGGGCCGACGCGGGATCTGCTCGTAGACCAGCCAACGACCGCTCTTCTCGAAGTGCCCCTGCGGCACGACCTCGCCCTCGGGCGCACCGACCGGGTCTTCGCCCCACGCCGGATCGTCCGGCAACACGACGCAGGCACCGTCGTCGAGGAAGGTTCCGGTGGGGCAGAGGGGCGCGAGAGGGAGCGAGTTGGTGGCGGCAACGGCCGCGTTCGACACGCTGCCGGGCGAAGGGGTGGCCGCGCTCGCGATGCCGGCGGGCTGTGCCTCGAGCACGCGCGGCGCGATGCCGAGCAGCATCGCGAGGAGCGCGGGCGCGCCGAAGCGAACGGAAGACGTCATGAGAGTGAGAGGTCGAACGATGACGCAGGTCGCCCGATTCCGCAAAGAGCCGGCTACTTCGCCGGTGCGCCGAAGGGCACGCCACGGGCCCCGGGCGCCACGGCCCAGTTGGCGGGCTCGGCTTCGATCGCCTTCACCCGCGAGGCTGCGGTGAGCACGTCGGGGACGAGGTGGGCGTCGACGTCGCGTCCGCTGATCGCACCGTGACAGGCGCCGCACTGGGCATCGAAGAGGCCCTGGCGGAACGAGCTGCGCGCGTGCTCGCCGGGCACGACCATCATCTCTTCCTTCTGGGTCGCGAGGAGCGTTCCGCCCTTGCCGTCGAACAGCTCGAGCACGAACGGCATGCCGCCCGGGAGCTTCACTGCGAGCGAGCCGTCGCTCGCGAGCTGCTCCACGCCGAGCCGGCGACGCTTGATCCACAGCTTGCCGTAGTCGTCGGCGGCGACGAACTGCGGCTCGAGGCCGTCGAACGCGGTGACGCCGTTGGGCGGCGGCAGCGACTCGAGCAGTCCCAGCGCCTTGAAGTCGGGGTTGATCTTCCGACCTTCGCGGGTGTTCTCGAACAGCAACGAGCTCATCATCGGGAGGTCGAGGAAGCGGATCTCCGCGTCCTTGGTGGTCGGGTCGACGCGGGTCGCGCCGTTCACCTCGTCAATGCGCGAGGCGAACACACCGTGGTTCGGTCGCGCGTAGAGGGCGACTGCGTCGACGATCGATCTTCCGGAAGGCCGCGCGACCACTACCTTGCGCGCGCCGGTGCGCGCGTCGACCTGCACGAGGTCGAATCCACCGTCGAACGCGTAGGGGTCTCCAGCACCGAAGCTCGCGAGGAACCCGTGCGTGGGCAGGGGAGCCGGGCTCCGATAGGCGCCCGCCGAGCCCTTCTTGCCGGTGGCTGCCGCGTCGGGCAGGTGGAGCGACTTGAGGTAGAAGCGATCGGCGGGATCGCGGTTGGCCTGATCGGGACCGATCGAGCGGTTGACCACGCCCACCGCGCCGGCGCCGCCGAGCGCGCCCTTGTCGCTGAACACACCGACGAAGTTGCGGTCGGCGAGCTCGGCCACCTCGGTCATCTGCTCGAACCCGAGGCTCTTTCGCTGCGCATAGAACGGGTGATAGTCGCCTCCATCGAGGTTCTGACGGCGACCGGCCAGCTGGTAGAAGCCCGGTGCGCGCTTCTCGGTCGTGAAGATCAGCCGCCCATCGAGCATGAAGGCCGGAGCGAGCTCCGCGTTGAGCAGGTAGGTGAGCTGGCGGACCTTGTCTCCGGAGTCGAGCACGTAGAGGTTCGAGTTCGGCAGCAGCGTCGAAGGCGTGCGGGTGGCGCCGCTGTAGTCCACGTCGCTCTGGCCGATCGCGCCACGGGTCGAAGCGAACACCAATCGGCCGTCGGGCGACCACGCGGGATCGAAGTCGTGGACGAGGATGCCGTTGCTCTTCGCGTCGTGCGCGGAGATCGAGGCATGCTTGGCGCAGCCGGTTCCGTCGGCGTTCATCACGTAGAGCCCGAGCGGGGTCTCGGCCGAGGTGCGCGCCGCGAAAGCGACCTTGCTGCCATCCCACGAGACCGCGGGCCCGCGGATGTCCGCCGTGGCCGCGTCGAGCCCGCAGCCGCTGGTGATGTCGTTCGACGTCCCGAGGGCGACGTTCCCTGTCGCATCGAGCGTCGCCGAGGCGAGGTGGAGCGAGGCACCCGGTCGATAGGTGTCGAACGCCTGGGGCACGTCGACGAACGGCGGCCGTTCGATCCACGCGACCCCCGTCAGCGGCTCGGCGGAGACGCCGCCCTTGCTCGGGCCTTTGGCGATGGCGTTCTTGCGCTCGACCTCGTGCCAGCGCGCGAAGATGCAGTACCCCGGGATGCCGTCGAGCGGCCCCTTGTCGAGGTCGAACGTCTTGCAGTCGTCGAGCGTGGGCGCGGAGGTCTCGGCGACGTCGCTCCGCTTGGGCACGTCGTCGAGGAGGGCGCCGCCGCGGTGCCGCGTGCCGATGGCCTTTTGATCGATGTCGCGATCGTACGGGTAGAGGTTCTTCTTGATCAGTCGGCTGACGTTCGGGTCCGGCGCCTCGACTGCCAGCATCAACCGGGACATCTCGTAGTTGCGGCGCGTGGCCGCGATCGAGAAGTGTCCGCCGGAACCGCCCGACAGTCGCAGGTCGTGGAACATCGATGGCGAGTGGCAGCCGAGGAACATGCAGCCCTTGCGGACCATCATCGGCTGGACGCGGTTGGCGAAGTAACGGAAGCCGTCGTCGAAGGCCTCGGTCTTGGGCGCGCCGACCGACTTCGCCCACGCGAGGATGGCTTTGTACCCATCGGCGTCGGCGCTGTCGAAGACGACGCCGCCCTCGTGGAAGACCCCGCCGCGCGAGGGATCGAGCGGCCGTCGCACGAGCTCGGACGCCTCGGGGGCGGCGGCGATGAACTGCGCCGCGATCCACGCATTCCACTTCTGTTGCGGCTCGTCGTCACCGCAGGTGAGCGAGAGGTCTGCGACGTCGTTGCCGTGGCAGCTCGCGGCGCTGCAGGACTTCGCGAGGACGGGCTGCACCTTGTCGACGAACTCGGCGAACCCCGGCGGCGTGGCGGCCGGATCGTAGCCGGGCCGCGTCGGGATGGTCTTCTTGCAGCCTCCGCTCGCCGGGAAGCGCGGCGCCGAAGGGCCGACGTTTGCGCGCGACGCGCCGCTGTCGAGCCAGCGACGCAGCGTCGCGTAGCCATCGCTCGTCGGGTCGATTCCCGACGAGGCCGCGTGGCGGATGTCGGTCGTGACGGTGACGTTGCCGTCGAGCGTCGACACGGCGATGGACGATGGCCCCGAGACCTTGGCGAGGATGCCCGGCGCGTTGTACGGCCCGTACGTGGCGAGGAGATCGCGCCGGCGATCGAGCATCTCGAACGACGAGGTGTCGAGGTTGCCGACCGCGTTGCCGCGCGGGTCGGCGAGGTGACACCCCGTCGTCTGCTTGGTGCACGACCCCTGCAGGATCGGCAGGATGTTGCGATCGAAGTACGGATTGCTCTCCGGCTCCTCCGACGACTTGCACGAGATCGAGCCCGCGGCGCCGAGGCCGCACGCGGTGACGAGCGAGGTGAGGAGGACGAACCGGGCGAAGCTCATTGGGGTGGGGTCTAGAGTCTAGGGTCTAGAGTCTAGAGTGCGAGCCGAGAAAGAGAGCCGATACGGGGACGCGAGAGACGAGACACCGGAGCCGAGAAACCAGAGACGAGAAGAGAGACGAGAGCTCACCACGGAGACACGGAGGCACGGAGGAAGAGATTGTGTGCTGCCGCGCGCATCGAGGTGACGCCCCGCGAGAGCGGCAAGGCGAATGTGAGCAGGCGAGACACAGAGGCGAGGAACGGCAGACCAAGATCTCGTCTCGTCTCCGTGTCTCCGAGCCTCCGTGGTGAGCTCTCGGTCTCGGTCTCGGTCTCGTGCTCTAGACTCTAGACTCTGGACTCTGGACTCTCGTCACAGTGCGAGTTTCAGATTGGCCACCCGCGCGGCGTCGCGGACGCGCGGCGAGGCGTCGTTGAGAGCCTTCTCGATGGCGCTCTTGCCGGCGGCGTCGCCGATCTCTCCGAGCGCGTTGACCGCGTCGACGCGGACGTCTTCGTCACCGTCGGTGACCGCCAGCGCGGCGAGTCCGGCGACCGAGCCCTTCGCTTGGAACACGCCGAGCGCGTCGGCGGCCTTCCCGCGGACGGCGGCGTCGGGATCGGAGAGGAGCTTCGCCACGGCGGTGACGTCCTTGAAGCCGGCAAGCCTGGTCGCCACCTCGACGGCCGCCTTGCGGACCGAGACGTCGCCGTCACCGAGACCCGTGGTCACCGCGGGGGCGCCCTCGGGATCGTTGATGCGCTGCAGGCCCTTGAGGGCTGCGACGCGAACCGCCGGTGCGCTGTCGCCCGCCGCCTTGACGAGGAACTTGGTCCCGCCCGGGTCCATGAACTCGCCGAGCGCGTTGGCCGCCGCGGCGCGACGCGCCGGGTCGGCGTCCGCCTCGACCACCTTGCGCATCTCGAGCGCGACCTCGGCGTAGCCGAAGAGGCGACGACGAAGCCACCAGGCGCTGATCTCACGGACGCGCGCGTCCTTGTCGAAGAGCAGCGGCTTCACGTACGCGATGCAGTCGAGGCACTCGAGCTGCTCGCCGTGTTCGAGCGTCTCCCACACCGCGATCGGCGCGCCGCGCAAGGCGACGTTCTGGATCGCCTCGGGTGTGGCGACGACCTCCTTGGAGAAGTCGGCGGGGACCTCGTCGGTCTTGCCTTTGGTGGAACCGCCGACGAGCACCCCGAGGAGGGCGACCGAGGCGAGGGCGAAGCGAATGGAATTCTTTGCCATCGTCGTTGCTCCTTCTCAGTACTTCATGCCTGCGCTGCCGTTGCCGCACGCGCCCTTGTCGGCGTCGGGGCTGTTCCAGCAGGTGGCGGTCTTGACGTTCTTGCGCGAGGTCCACTGCCCACCGAGGTCGGCGGACTTGATGAAGGCGGCCTTCTCCTGGGCCGTGAGCGGCACGCCCTTGACGACGTCGTGCTCGGTCTTGGCGGCCCACGCGAGGCTGCCGTCGGCGGCCTTGACGTTGAGCGTCTCGATCAGCTTGGAGTTGCGCGCGTCGGCCGGGGCCATCCACACCGGGGGCAGCTCGCCGACGACCTTGAGACCGCGCGAGCCCATCTTGAGCTGCGCCGGGTAGTAGAGAGACACGTAGGAGCGCGAGAAGCTGTACACGCCCATGTCGTACGAGACGCTCATCGGCGTGCCCGAGAGGTCGAGCCAGGGGACCTGGTACTCGGTGACCTTGCCGTCGCGATCGGTGGCGGTGACCGTGTAGACCTTCTTCGCGAGCGCGCTGTCGCTGCCGTGACAGCTGACGCACTTCTTGTCGAGGATCGGCTGGATGGCGACGTCCCAGCCGAACTCCTCGCGATCCTTGATCGGCTTGAGCATGTCGCTCGCGCCCTTCTGCTGGGCGAGGGTGAGGCCGGGGCCCTTGCGAGGCTGGATGATGGAGGTGCGCGACTCGTGGCAGCCGCCGCAGGTGCGGGTCTCGCCGGGCATTCCCTGGATCCACAGACCCTGACTGCGGATGGACATGCCGAACTTGTCGATCGGCTGGAGGTGCACCGGGACGTACGCGGGGATCTTCGCACCCCATGAGCCGTCGGCGAACACCGGCGCCTCACCGAGGATCGCACCGCCTTCGTGCATGGTCAGGCCGAACATCGGGGTCGAGCCGATCTCGCTCGAGAAGCCCTCGATGACGCGCACGCCGACCGCCTGCTTGAGCGCCTCGCTGAGAGCGACCTTGTCGAACTGGGCGCCGGAGACGGTCTCGGTGAGCGAGCTCTGGGTGATGTCGATCGACCCGATGGTCGCCGGGAGGTTCGGATCGGGGCGCTTCTGCACGTCGTAGATGATCGGAGGCGCGGAGCGCGGCGTGAGCGGCGCGGCGTACAGCTCCGAGGTCTTCGGGTCGTCGTAGACCAGCACGTTGGTCTTCGACTGCACGTCGTAGACGTAGAGGCCGAAGTTCGCCGGCACCTGCTCGAGCTCGTTCTGCTCGTTGACGAAGCCCTGAGCCCACGAGACGAGCAGGCGGCCATCGGGGAGCGCGCTTGGCGTGCGGTAACGACCAATCGGCGACGGCTCGCTGCCGGTGGGCACGCCCGGCGTGAGGTTCGTGAACTTCGCGTGCTCCTCGTCGGTCGGGGTGGAGGAGCCCGCGGGCGACTGTACGTTGACCTCGAAGAGCGCCCCGGAGTGGAGCGTCCCGTTGCGTTTGGTGGCGATGCCGACCATCACCTCGGGCCGGATCTCCTTCACCTGCACGATGCTGTTCATCGGCTTGCCGTGCTGACCGGCGACCGCCAGCATCTGCGTGCAGTCCGGGTTCATCTTGAACAGCTTCACGTCGTTTTCGTTGCCGAGGTGCTCCCACCGCGAGAACCCGATGGTCCCGTCGCTGCGGAGGAACAGGTTCACCGTGTGCGACAGGTTCTGCGAGCACACCCGGCGATCGGCGTCGCCGCCGGTCGTGCTGATGGTGGCGATCTGCGAGACGACCGTGGCGTGCTCGTACTCGTCGGCGCGCGTGCCCATCGGCGTGTAGGGCTGGTTGGTGACGAAGGCGATGCGATCGCCGGGTACGTAGATCGGCATCACGTCGTCGCGCGTCTTGCCGAAGGTGAGCTGTCGGAGGTTGTGATCGCCCTTGGGCCCCGCGGCCACGTCGGCGAGCCACACGTGGTACTTGTCCTCGGCGCTCGTCTTCATCGAGAAGACGACCTGCTTGCCGTCGAACGACACGTCGACGCCGTTCACGTCGGCCGACGGGTAGAGCGCGGTGAGGTTCTCGAGCCGACCGTCGGGGCGGGGCGGGGTGAGGGTGTAGAGGCCGCCACCCGGCACGTAGCGCAGGTAGTCGATGACCTGGCTCGTGCCGTCGGCCACGACCGGCGCGCCGTTCTTGTCGAAGCTGGCGCGTTTGGCGAACACGATCGCCGGCACGTCGCCGATGACCTCACTGCCGCCCGACTCGCGCTTACCGCATCCAGAGCCTGCGAGCAGGCCACAGGTGATGCCGACGGTGATGCCGACGAGGGGGAGACGGGGGAAGAGCTGGCGAATCATCGGGCCTCCGGTCGCACGTTCGGGCGAACGCGCGGTTGCGGAGGTCGACTGTGCAACGGCTGGGCCGTCGACGAAAAGCGAGAAATTCAGGGTGTGTCAGGGGGTGGGACGGAGGCTGTCCCCCCATGGCCGCGGTCGGCTGGGGGGTGCGTCCCCCCAGACCCGCCTCGGACGCGCGCGGACGGCTTCCGCGTGCAGCTCCCCGAGGCTGGTGCGACAGCTCGCCTCCGCGGAGGTCAGATCGACTCGCGCGCGGGCTCCGGTCAACAGGTCTTCGAGCGCCGCAAACGCCTCGTCGCTCGCCATCAGCGAGGGGGGCGTCGCCGCGAGCAGCGCGAACAGCTCCGGGCTCGGCAGACGATCCTGCTTTTGCACGACCCCGAGGGTCCAAGCGATCGGGCGACCGTTCCCGGTCATGCGACCGAGCCGCACCGCCGCGCACAGCGCCGCGTCGAGGTTCCCGGGATGCAGTGCCACACCGCGTGCGAGCGGCCCCCCTGGATCGCCGAGATTGTGCGCGAGCCGTCGCCACGACGCCTCGGCCTCGTCCAGCCGCTGCATGCTCATCGCCTTGTCGAGCAACTCCGCCTCGAGCTGCAGCCAGAAGTCGACGCTGCGTTGACTGTCGGTTCGCTTCGGCTTGCCGAGGCCGACGGCGATCTCCTGGGCGGGACGCCCGCACTGCGGGCACGCAGACGCTTGCAGCACGTACGCCGAGCCGCACCCCCCGCACGTGCGGAAGGACGCGGTGGTCTCCAGATCGCTGTGGCTCTCGGGGAGGCGGCCCAGCACCGCCGTCGTCGATCCGAGCTCGATCTGGTCGCCGGGTCGAATCTCCACCTCGCCGTGGACCCGAACCCCGTTCAGCATCGTGCCGTTGCGGCTCCCGAGATCGCGCAGGGTGATGCGGGTCGGCTCGATCCGCACCGCGGCATGCTCGCGCGAGAGGCAAGGATCGTCGATCGTGATGTCGCACGTCGCGCCCCGGCCGATGCGAGTGTCACCGGGCCCGAGCGCGATCTCCGAGAGCTGCGTCCGCAAGCGATAACGGGTCATGCGGCCGCGCATGAGCAATTGCCTTGCCCCGCCGGCGCCGTGCCGGGGGCGTACGATCCGGTGCAGTCCTTCGCACCGCGACCGAGCCACCGCTGCGCCCGCGCAATGCCGGGCGACAGGTGCGTGCACGCGTGCGCTATTGCAGCGCGCTCGCGGCCTTGCGACGAGCGGGCGAGATGAGCGAACGCACGCCTCGACTGTTCCACGACGCGCGCAACGTTCCCCCGAGCGCACCGGGGGGCCGGGTCATCGTCATCGGCAACTTCGACGGAGTGCACCGCGGCCACCAGACAGTGCTCGCCCGCGCAGTCGCGCGGATCGAGTCTCTCGCAGAGGAGGGCCCGCGCCCCGAGCTCACCGTGCTCACGTTCGAGCCGCATCCGGCGGCGGTGCTCGGCGCGTCGGCGCCCCCGCGCCTCACGCGTCTGTCGCGCAAGGTGGAGCTGCTCGGTCGGCACGGCGTCGAGCTGGTCGTCGCGCAGCGCTTCGACGCGCGCTTCGCCGCGCTCTCGCCCGAGGGGTTCGTCGAAGAGGTCCTGGTGAGTGCGCTCGGTGCCCGCCAGGTCACGATCGGCTGGGATTTTCGATTCGGCGCGCGTCGCGCCGGCGACATCCCGCTCCTGACCACCCTCGGCGCCGCGCACGGGTTCTCGGTCGAGGTGCAGGACGTCGTCGCCGACGACAAGGGACCGATGTCCTCGACGCGAGTGCGTGACGCGCTCGCGCGCGGCGACCTCGCCGAGGCGCGGGCGGTCCTCGGTCGCCCCCATGCGATCGAGGGGGTCGTCGTGTCGGGCGACAAACGCGGACGCACCATCGGGTTTCCGACCGCGAACGTAGCGGACGTGGAGGAGGCGCTCCCGGCGTTCGGCGTCTACGCGGTCGTCTGCGATGGAGCCGAGGGCAGCACCCGTGCAGGCGCAGGCGCGTCGACGGAGCTCACCGCGCTGGCGCGGGGGGTGGCCAACGTCGGCCTCCGCCCGACGGTCTCCGGCGGCGGGGTGCACCCGTCGATCGAGGTCCACTTGTTCGACCTGCCCGAGGACCGCCGCGATCTCTACGGCGACACCCTCCGGGTGCACTTCGTCGCCCGGTTGCGGGAGGAACAGCGATTCCCCGGGCTCGATGCCCTCAAGGCCCAGATCGCCCGAGATGCGGCGCAGGCGCGCGTCCTCGGTGACCAGATCGTCAAGCCCGCGTCGGGCTGTTGGTTCTGAGATCGCCGGCGGGCGCCTTGATGGAATTCCGCGGATCCCGTAGGTAACCGGGCGTGGCGGCGAAGCAGGGCATGTCGCGCGAGGCGCTCGAGGGGCTGAGCAAGGACGAGTTGGTGACGCGCGCCGAGGCGCTCGGCATCGACGGCGCACGCAAGTTCACCCGCGTCGAGTTGGTCGACGAGATCACGCGCGCCGTCGGCGTGTTCGATCGCGGCCTGCTCGGTCGCGCGCGCGATCTGTTGCGCGGGGTGGTCGAGCGAGGGCTCGCCCGCGCGCCGCAAGGGGTGGTCGACGCGGCCGCTGCCGAGCCCGCGGCGAAGCCCGTTCTCGACACGACCCCGGAGCCGCCGGTTCCCACCGTCACGCTCGCGGAGATCTACATCGCGCAGGGCCACCTCGCGCGCGCCCGCGCCATCCTCCGCGAGGTCCTGCGCCACGACGAGCAGGACGCGGCCGCACGCGCGCTCCTCGATCGTCTCGAGAAGCGCGACGTCGCACCGACCGAGGCGCTGCACGCCGGGGAGCAACCCGAGGTGCTGCCCGAGCCGCAGGTCGCGCCGGAGCCCGGGACGTTGCCCGACGATCCGTACGCCGCGATCGGCCTCGAGCGCGAAGCGTTCGTCGAACCGCCGGCCGAGCCGCGCGTCGACGTCCCGCCGATGCTCGACGACAAGCCGTTCCCCACGCGCTACGACGTCGACGAGTGCGTCGCGATGGCGGTCGATCCGACCACCATCTACGTGTACTGGGAGCTCCGTCGGTCGAGCGTCGAGCGCGCGCGTCGGGTCCTGCGTCGGTCGTCGCCGGCCACGGAGCCGAAGAGCGTGCTCCGGATCCTCGTCGTCGAGCCCGATCCGCGTGGACCGCGCGCGTCGATGCGCGATTTCGAAGTGATCGACATCGAATACGGCGATTGGTTCGTGCGCGATCTGCCTGCGGGCTCGATCGTGCGCGCCGCCGTCGGCCTCTCGGCCGGAGAGCGCTTCCTGCCCCTCGCCCACACGCACGACGTCGAGGCACCGCCCGCCAAGCCGAGCGAGGCCATCGCGCAGGACGTGGTCACGTGGCGCGAGGATCCGTCGAAGCCCGCCGAGGCCGGTGTGCCCGCGCGGCCGCCGGTGTCGCGTCCGCTCTCGCGCCTGCTCGGGCCGGACGTCGGCACGCTCGGGCTGCCGCCACTGCCGCCGCCTCCCGAGGACACCCATGTGGGTCGCGGCATGTCGAGCGCGGAGCTCGCGCGTCGGGCGCGCATCGAGCGTGCGCGCACAGCGGCCAAGGCGAGCGCGGCCACGCGCCCCCCGGTCGCGCCACTCGGGCCGGGTGCGTCGGACTCGCTGGTTCGGCCGGGGTCTGCCTCCTGGGCGTCGGGTCGCTGATTGGGAATTTTCTCGACCCCAGCAGCAAAAACCACGTCACTGTCGCGACCCACTTGCGGGCGGATGGGCCCGCGGTAATGTGTTTGCCGATGCGCTTCCGCGTGGTCCTCGCCGCCTTCCTTGGTGCGCTGGTCGCCTTCCTGGGCGCTTCGGTACTGGGAGCTCGCGTCGCCAGCGCCGCAGGCCTGGGCGCGGGGACGACGGTTGTCGTGGCGGTGGCGCAGCACCACGAGGTCGCGCTCCCCAGCACGGCGGTTCCGTTGTGCGACGAGCGCGGCGCTTCGGCGTTCGCTGCCGAGCCCGCGCCGCAGCCGGTCGACGACGGCGCGTTCACCCAGGGGCCTGACAACGGTTGCAAGGTCGTCCTCTCCGCAGCGGCTCCGGCCAGCTCGAACGATGACCTCTCGCGCACCCCCGAGGTCGCGCACGACTCCTCCGCGCTGCTTCCCGCAGTGCCCATGCTCGTTCCGGTCGCCATCGAGGGCGATGCCGAGCGTGCGATCGTGATCCAGTCGCCGGGTGACGAACACCCGCAGAACGACAACCCGCCTCCCAAGCCCATCCCCTGGCGTTCCTGAGCCTCGTCGCGCGCGAGCGCGCCCTTCCAAGGCGCTCCTTGCGCTGACGGTGTGATCAGGGACGCGTGCGTTCGTTCGTGCGCGTGCACGAGCGTGACGCTCGCCGGATCGATGCGTTGGGAGCACGCAGGTGCTCACGCAGGCTTCGGCGCGATCCCGGTGGTTTCTTGTCGAGTCTTCGTCGCACGGCCGACGAAGACGGAGATCACCGCCCGCGCCCCCGCAGTGCAGTCGCAGTGGCAACGACGAAGCGCGCGCGTCCGGAAGGGTGCGGCGCAGTCGCCGGGCGCCACGCGAAGTGCGTCGGCCGCATGGCCGCGCGCTCTGTGGTGCCTCGGCACAGCAAGGGTTTTTTTTGATGTCTTCATCTTCGAACTCCACCACCATGAACAAAGGGACGGCCATCGTTGGCTTCGTCCTCTCCTTCGTCACGGGCGCCGGGTTCATGTACGCGGTCGATCGCGGCAGCCCCACCAAGGAAGACGTCGCCACCGCCGACAAGGGCGGCAGCGGCGGGACGGGGGGCGCGGCCTGGAAGCAGGACGCGAAGGTGCCCGTCTCGAGCGACGACCCGTCGATGGGCCCGAAGAACGCGCCCGTCAGCGTGGTCATCTTCAGCGACTACCAGTGCCCCTTCTGCAGCCGCGTCGAGCCGACGCTCAAGCAGCTCAAGGAGCAGTACGGCGACAAGATCCGAATCGTCTGGAAGGACCTTCCGCTCGACTTCCACAAGAACGCGCTCCCCGCGGCCACGGCCGCGTACGTCGCCTATCTCGCGAAGGGCAACGACGCGTTCTGGAAGGTCCACGAGACCATGTTCAAGAACCAGCAGACGCTGAGCGACGAGAACTACGTCAAGTGGCTCGCGGAAGCCGGCGTCGACAAGGCGACCTACGACAAGCTCAAGTCGCAGGCCGAAACGAAGGTGAAGGCGAGCCTCGAGCTGAGCAAGTCGCTCGGTATCCAGGGCACGCCGAACTTCCTCATCGACGGCGAGCCTCTCACGGGCGCGCAGCCGGTCGACAAGTTCAAGACCGTCATCGACGCGCACCTCAAGAAGGCCGCGGAGCTGAAGGCCAAGGGCACCACCGACGCGAACCTCTACGCGGCGATGGTCGACAGCTACTACAAGCAGGCGCCCGCCAAGCCGGATGCCGAGGACGAGAAGGAGCCGCCGGAGGACATGTCGGTCTGGAACGTCCAGATCGGCAACTCTGCGGTGAAGGGCCCGAAGGACGCGCGCGCGACGATCGTCGTGTTCTCGGACTTCCAGTGCCCGTTCTGCAAGCGGATCGAGCCGACGTTCGCGCAGCTCGAGAAGGAGTACGGGGCGAAGGTCCGGTTCGTCTGGAAGAACCAGCCGCTTTCGTTCCACAACCGCGCGATGCCGACGGCGAACGCGGCTTGGGAAGTGAAGAAGCAGAAGGGTGACGAGGGCTTCTGGAAGATGCACGACGCACTCTTCGCATCGCAGCCGAAGCTCGAGGACGCGGACATCGAAGCTGCCGCCAAGACGATCCCCGGGGTCGACGTGGCGAAGGTGATGGACGCGGTGAAGACGAACAAGTGGAAGGACGAGATCCAGAAGGAAATGGATCAGGCCGAGGAGCTGAAGGTCCAAGGCACCCCGCACTCGTTCGTCAACGGTCGCGTGGTCAATGGCGCGCAGCCGTTCGAGAAGTTCAAGAAGGTCGTCGACGAGGAGATCGCCAAGGCGGAGGCCAAGATCAAGGGCGGCACGCCCGCGGACAAGGTCTACGAAGAGACGATCAAGGGCGGCAAGGGCGGCGGCATCGCCCCGATTGCGATCCCGGCGTACGCGCCGGTGCTCGGCAAGAAGGACGCGAAGGTCGTCATCCAGGTGTTCTCGGACTACCAGTGCCCGTTCTGCAAGCGGGCCGAGGTTGCCGTGCCTGGTCCCGACGGCAAGGTCGATCCGATGTCTGCCGGTCTCGGTGCGAGCAGGGACAAGTACAAGGACGGGATCGCCATCGTGTGGCGTGACTTCCCCTTGGCGTTCCACAACCGCGCGCGTCCCGTTGCGAACTTCGCCAAAGAGGGGAAGGCGCAAAAGGGCAACGACATGTACTGGAAGATCCACGACGAGCTGTTCACGT
>Ga0208492_1000115_pt1 | contig 82873 bp, 63 predicted proteins | sample Subbioar_CSW14AB_FD_184820 | JGI IMG/M metagenome (GOLD analysis project Ga0208492, IMG submission 184820) | Serpentinite rock and fluid subsurface biosphere microbial communities from McLaughlin Reserve, California, USA - CR12Mar_CSW14AB (SPAdes) | ecosystem: Environmental > Terrestrial > Deep...
CAGCTGACCTCAAGTCCTTCGGACTCACCGACTCGCTGGGCTGGCCCGAGGTTGTCGCCGCAATCTGAATTTCGTGTCGCACGTGCGGAAAATTGTGCCGATCGGCGATCGCGGTTCGTCAACGAAGAACTGCACTTCCTCGCTCGCCCCCCCGCCAGCCCGGAGGGCTTCGTCTTGCAGTCGGTGCCCCGGACTTCAGTCCGGGGGCAATTCTTCGACGGCTCTTGAGTCGTCAGAGTTGGCGTAGCTCGCGCTTGAGCACCTTGCCGGTTGGCAGGCGCGGCAGGTGATCGAGGAACATGACGCTACGGGGCATCTTGTAATCGGCGAGCGCGTGCTTGCAGTACTGCTGCACGTCGCCGGCCGTGAGCTGCGAGCCCTGGCGGAGGACGACGAAGGCACGCAGCGACTCGCCCCAGTCCGGATCGGGCACGCCGATGACAGCGGCCTCGAGGATCTCCGGGTGGGTGTGGAGGTGTTGCTCGATCTCCCACGGGTAGATGTTCACGCCGCCGGAGATGACCATGTCGTGCTTGCGATCGGCGAGGTAGTAGTACCCGGCCGCATCGACCCGCCCGAGATCTCCGACCGAGAAGAACCCGTCGCGCATCGCCTTGCTCGTGGCCTCGCGATCGCGGTGGTAGCCGTGGACGAGCATGGTGCTTCGCACGAAGAGCTCGCCGACCTGGCCGGTGCGGACCTCGCGTCCGTCGTCGTCGTAGAGACGGATCTCGTTGCCGAGGAGCGCTCGGCCGATGGTGCCGGGGTGCGCCGTGTGCTCGCCGGGAAGCGCAAGGGTGACGAGACCGGTCTCGGTCGAGCCGTAGAAGTTGTAGAGCACGGGCCCGAGCCAGTTCTCGATCCTCCGTGCGGTCTCGGTGGGCAGCGGCGCTGCACCGCTCATCACCCAGCGAAGCGAGGAAGTGTCGTATTTGCGGCGGACCTCCTCGGGCAATGCCGCGAGTCGCGTGAGCATCGTCGGAACCATCAAAGTCGACGTGATGCGCTCGCGCTGAATGGTGCGGAGCACCTCTTCGGCATCGAAACCATGGCTGCGCGATCCGGGCTCGTGATCCTGCATCACGATCGTGCCGCCCATCGCGTACACGAGCGCGACGAAGGCGGGCGCGGCGGAGTGATAGAGCGGGCACACGACCAGGTGCCGCTCGTCCGCACGGATGCCGACCTTGCGAATGAAATCGAGCACCGAATCGTGCAGGCTCTTCTCGAGGCTGCGTGCGGCGCCCTTGGGGCGACCGGTCGTACCCGAGGTGTAGACCATCACGCCCGCGCTCGCCCCGTCGCCTTCGGGGCGCAGGTGCGTCGTCGGCGGGTGCGCGACGAGGTCGTCGAATCGCTTCGGTGACGCGATCGCTCCCGCGCGAGGCCGGTACTTCGCTTCTGCGTAGGCGTCGTCGAGCGCGGTGGCGAGGTCGTCGTCGTGCACCACCAGGGCCGGCTCGGCGTTCGACAGGATGTGGGCAATCTCGTGCGACTTCAGACGGTAGCCGATCTGTACGACCGCGGCGCCGACGCGCAGCGCCGCCCATTGGGTCAACAGATACCGATGCCCGTTTCGCATCATCACCGCGATCTTGTCGCCACGGCGTACGCCGAGCGCGAGGAAGGCGCGCGCGAGCCGATCGATGCGTTCGTCGAGCTCGGCGTACCGCAATCGGACGGGGCCTTCGACGAGCGCTTCGTCGTTCGGTCGATGGGCGGCATGCACCGAGAGGATGGCCGTCGGACCCTTGGGCAGCGTGCGCGTCGCGACCCGTCGTGCGAGCGTCACCGCGCCCTTGACGTTCAGCGTGCGCACGATGCCGCTTTTGACGACGACGTCGCGAGCAGCCAGTGCGCGGTCGAGGAGCCCATGGAGCGCCGGAGGTATCACCCGCCGGAGCCTATCTCTAAATGGCCGAGCGCGATTCTCGATCACCGCGCCAGGTGGCTGTGGCTTCGTAGGTCGAAGGTTCAAGGTCGAAGGTCGAAACGAGAGCCCGGCAAGGCCAGTCTCACTCGACTTTTGACCTTCGACGTTCGACCACGCGCACGACAGCCGCGACCAGGTTGGCGCGTTCGAGAATCAAGATCGGCATCTAGAAGAGCTGTGAGAGCACGACGTACGTCTGTCCCACACCACCCTCCGAGGTGCCCTTGGCGATGCCGATACGGAGCGTGATCGGCTGGAAGTAGCCGATGGAGAAGTCGGTCAGGAGCTCCGCGCCGAGCCCCAGCTTCATTCGGAACATGTCGATCGGCTCGAAGCTCGCGTCGCCGTAGTCGACGAAGAGGTTGCCGTAGAACCGCTGGAGGAAAGCCGGCAGCGTCTGGTAGCCGCGGTCGACGTTGAGGAGCGGAAACCGGTACTCGGCGTTGAACAGGTGGAACGTGTCCCCGAAGCGCGAACCCGGAGCGTACCCGCGAAGCGCGATTCCAGGTTGGAACAGGAAGTTCCGCAGCGCGTCGGGCAGCGGAATGTCGGCGAACCCGCCGAGGACGAACGCACCGCGGCGTCCCCAGTCGCCCTGGCTCGCGCCACCCTGTGCGTGCAGCGCGAGGACGTGGTGGTGGCCCCAAGGCGCCGGGATGTACCCGACCGAGTTGTAGCTGGCGACCAACACCGAGTACTGGCTGGCGAGCTCGGGGCGGGCGAGGTCGAGGTTCGCCGAGAGCGAGAAGCCCTTCTCTGGTCCGACCGACCAGAGGAACCGCTGCACGTTCGACCAATACCAACCGAGGCGAATCGTCCCGAGCCAACCGGTCTGTGGGTACACGGGGATTCGGGCGTAGGGGTCGATGACGGTCTGCGGGAAGCCGTCGGCCGGCCGAAACCGCGCGAACGCGTAGCTGATCGCCAGCGACTGCGCCGAGAATGCCTGGTTGAACGGAGCGGTGATCCCACTCTCGAAGCCGAGCGATTCCTCCGCCCACAGCGGCGTCTGATCGGAGAACCGGTAGCCACCGCGCAGACCGACGTAGCGGAACAGCCGCATGCGCGTGTCGAAGGGCATGTTCCGGTAGACGTAGGTCAGATCGGTCCCGGTGATTCCGCGGTTGAAGCTCGCCGTCAGGCCGAACGCGAAGAAGTGCTGCCCGACCACGTCGCCGCCGCGGGTGGTGACCGTGACCGCCTGGCCGAACGCATCTGGCCGCGAGTCCCACTCCCACGTGTACGGGCGCAGCGTGGGGAGCGGGTTGTACGGCACGGCCTTCAGCGCGAGGCCCTTGGGGGTGGGGACGTGCTCGCCACGCGTGTCGACGTAGGGCTCGGCGGGGAGCCATCGCGTCGCATCGATCTCCGCCTCGAACAGGTCCCAGCCCTCGTGGGTGTAGCCGGCGTACGCCAGGTGTTTACCGTCCGGCGAGACCTCGGGCTGGAACGCGCCGTTGATGACGTTGGTCACCTGGCGGAGCGTGCTGCTCGCGAGGTCGTAGGCGTAGATGTTCGCGATCCCGGTCCGATCCGAGGAGAAGAAGAGAGTCTTGCCGTCGGGCGAGAACGTCGGTCCGGTGTCGAGCGCGCGATCGCGGGTGACGCCGAGGACGCTGCCGGTCGCGACGTCGAGCACCTTGACGTCGCGATAGCCGCCCTCGTTCCACGCGGAGAACGCGATCTTCTTCCCGTCTGGCGACCAGCGCGGCGTGTAGATCTGGTCGAAGCGGATGCTCGGCATGAGCTTCTTCGGCTCGCCGAACGTCTTGTCCGGAGTCGGATCCAGGTCGGATACATAAAGGTACGATGTACCTTGCTTGTTGACGACATACGCGACCTGCGAGCCGTCGGGCGACACCGCGGGCTCGTTCGCGCGGAGGCCGAACGAGAGCCGCTCGCCCTGCTCGACCTCGTGGCCCCAATCGCCCTTCGGACGGCGGAACAGGTCCCAGTAGAAGTACAGCTTCATCTTCGACGCTTCGACGCTGTCGTAGACGAGCGAGCCGTCGGGGAGCCACGAAGGCGAGGACGCGCCCGACGTGCGCGTGATCAGCTCGCCGACGCCGTAGGTCGTGCCCTTCTTGTCGTCGCGGGCACCGATCGCGTAGAGCCCGGTCGGGGTGTGTCCGTCGTTGCGGAAGTACGAGAGCCGTCGCGCCCAGCCCTTGTCGTGCGCACCGGCGGCGTCAGGGATGTACCGCGGGTGGAACGCCTCCTGCCCGTGGAAGGTGACGCGGCGACCTTCGCGCAGCCCCTTCGCGAGGACGGCGGCCTTCTGCTTCGCGTAGCGCTTCTGCATCCACGCGACCCAGCCCTTGTACAGCTCGACGTAGGTCTTGCCGGTTGCTCGGTGGATGGCGCGGTTGATTCCGAACGGGATGATCTCGTCGCCGTAGTCGGCGGCGACCTGACGCAGCGCCTCGAACCCGTAGACGTTCTCGATGTACTCGAGGAAGTGCGAGCCGTAGAGGTACCAGAGGTTGCCCTGCGGCCAACGACGCGGCGAGTGGCTGATCTGGTCGAGGCCGGCGACGTTGTCCTCGAGGACGTCGGCGCGGAGGAACATGTCGAAGATCGAGGACCGATTGCGGCCGCCGGTCGTGTACCTGGTCTCGACCAGCACCGCGAGCCCCTCGAGGAGCCACCGCGGCTGCATCTGGTTCGGCGAGTACTGCTTGCCGACGATCGCGTTGTAGATCGCCGGCAGGCCGGTGATGTGATCGGTGTGGAGGATGTGCGTGTACTCGTGCGTGATCAGCTCGAGCTGCCAGTCGTCGTAGTCATTGAGCGGCGACAGGTCGTCGGGCGCGGTGACGAACAGGCGCACGGTGTTGTAGGGCAGGGCGGTCGCCGAGCCGTTCGCCGAATCGGTGTCGTCGGTGAGCACGATGTGCGTGATCTCGTGCGGCACCCATCCGAGCGGCTTGTGCAAACGCGCGTGCACGTCCTCGGCGATCGCGGCCACGCGGGCGGCGATCTTCTCCAGGCCCTTGTGGTGGTGGATGCGGAAGTGGACCGTCTCGAACGTCTGCCAGAGCAGCGTCGGATCTCCGGTCGCGCGCGCGTCGCGCCCGGAGCCGAGCATCGCCAGCGTCGCCAGGAAGACGGCGACGAACACGATCCGCACGCGCGTGCCGATCACGTTCGATCCTCGTCCTTGCCTTCTACCGTCGAGCGCGCGTCGATCAGAGGTCGTCGTAGAAAAGCGGCTCGCGGTTGCGGACGTAGCGCTGAATCAGCCCGCGCTGCTCGGCCGTGATGCCCTGGAACTGCACGCCGAAGCCGGGCGGCGCGTCGGGGTTGTCGCGAGCCTCGCGGGTCCAACGCACCATCCCCGTCGCGTCGAAGTGATACCCGCCCGGCAGGTGCACTCGCAGCTGAACGCGCTGGTTGAGCTTGGGGATGTTGTAGGTCGCGACGAAGATTCCGCCGTGCTCGACGATGTCGTTGCCGGACAGCGTCTTGTAGAAGTTCGAGTGGGAGTGCGCGCCGAGCTCAGCTTCAATCGTCCCTGCAGGAGCGCGGAGGCTCTCCGGGCCCGCGGGAGGCGGGTGCTGCGACGGCGAGTAGATGCCGCCCTGGTTGCCCGGCCCGATCGGCGGCGCGACCGCAGTCTGCTGCATGCCGCCGGCGGCGTAGCCGTGTGCCGGAGGCTGGAAGGCCGGCGCTTGCGGCGCGGGCGCGAACTGCGGCGCCTGCGGCGGCGGCGCGAACTGGGGCGCTTGCGGCGGCGGCGCGAACTGGGGCGCTTGCGGCGGTGGCGCGAACTGGGGCGCCTGCGGCGGCGGCGCGAACTGGGGCGCTTGCGGCGGCGGCTGGTACGCCTGCTGCGGCGGCTGGTACTGCGTCGGCACCTGCGGCGCCGCCTGGAGGTTCGACAGCTGGTGCACGTTGCCGAGTGCGCCCGCGACCGCGCCCATCGCCTGTTCGGCGGCCGGATGGGACGTGTCGAGCGTCTGCAGCCTGCCCAGGGCCTCGCGGAGCGCACCGAGCGCCACGTCCGCGTGCGGCTTCACGGAGTACGGCGCGCCGTCGCTCCGTTCGGCCTGCATCAGCGAGCCCATCGCTCGGGCGATCGGCTCGGCCGCGTCGAGGAACTGCGGGGGGAGCCCCGGCGTTTGCAGCAGATTGAGCCCCTGCGCGAGCCCTTCGCGGGCAGCGCGCGCCGTGTTCCTCGGGTCCTGGGTCATGAGCGCTGGCAAGTCTCTCACGAGTTCCCCCCGTTCTGCCATCACCGTTGCGGGTCGGGGGCGATCTTCGGCGCGGTGCGGCATCGACCTGAGGTGGGAAGCGCACAAAGACAACAACGGCTCCATCGGCACAACGGGCAGCGTGGGCGGAAGGCACAGGTCTCGCCGGACGACCACGCGGCCGCGATCCGCCACGTCGACGACCTGGCGGGCCTGTCACCCGATCAGCTCGCCGCTCTCTACGCCTCTGGCCACCCGCCGCAGCTCGGGGTGTTGGCGGGCCACACCCACGGGCGATTGCTCGCATTTCCAGCGGTGCGCGCGCTTCCGTGGGTCGGCGCCGCGTTCGGTGGACGGGTCGCCTCGCTGGTCGACCGCGCGCTCCGCCGTGTGGCCAATACGCGGCTCATGCCGTGGCGCGGGAAGACCTTCGCGCCGCCCGGCGAGCACCACCGCACCCGCGGAACCAACGACGTCCTCGGGTTTGCCCTTCTCCCGTTCGACGCGCATGTGGAAAAGAGTGCGCTGGATCATGCCCCGACCCTGCGGCTTCGCTACGACCGCGCAGACAACCCGAGCGTGCTGCGTCCGGTCGTCGACGAGCTCCGGGAGGTCGCGCGAGGAATCTGGCTCGGACCCTGTCACGTCCGTGGACCGAACGGACCGGTGGTCTTGTTCTGGTGGGCCATCGCCAAAGGCTGAACCGAAGCCTCAGCCGAGAGTGACCTCGTCGCGGCTCGGAACGGGCCGACCGAGCTCGTCCAGCCGGAGGAGCATCTCGACGGCGTCCTCGCCGTCACCGTAGTACCGCTCGCGCACACCCATCGCGACGAAGCCGAACTGCCGATAGAGCCCGATCGCAGCGGTGTTCGACCTGCGAACCTCGAGCAACACCAGGCGCACGCGCTGCTGGGCCGCGAACTCGATCGCGTGCTCGAGCAGACGCCGTGCGTGCCCTCGCCTCCGATGGGCCGCGTGGGTCGCGACGTTCAACACATGGAGCTCGTCGGCGACGTGCCACGTGGCGACGAACGCGACCGGCACCTCGTGCGTCCGGGCCACCCACAGATGGGCCCAAGAACGTTCGAGCTCACCGCGCAGCTGTGTCTCGTCCCACGCCGAGCTGCCCTCGGACGTCGCGTCGATCGCCACCACCAGCGACACGTCCGACGGACGCATCCTATCGATGGTCGCCGGGGCCGTGACATCGAGGGAACCGCTCACCGGGCTCACTGGGGTCGGGCGAGCCTAGCGCCGCTTCATCGACCTTGGCGAGCCGTTGCATTCCCCGGTAGCCTCGGGGGCCATGTCGGCGTCCGCTGCGTCCTCCCGAACGGGCACCGTACTCGACGGGCGTTATCGACTGGGGCGTCTGCTCGGCGAAGGCGGCATGGGCGCGGTCTACGAGGCGGCGCGCGTCGATCGCCCGCAAGAGCGCTTCGCCGTGAAGCTCCTCCACGAGGAGATGGCGGCCAACCCCACCGTCGTCGAGCGCTTCCTCGGCGAGGGCGACGTCTGCCGTCGGCTCGATCACCCAGGCGTGCTGCGGGTGTTCGACGTCGGCCAGGCCGCGGGCGTGCCCTACCTCGTCATGGAGCTGCTCGAGGGCAGGGCGCTCATCGACTACACCGAGAGCGGTCAACGTCTGCCGCTGAACTTCGCGGTCACCGTCTGTGCGGGCGTGTTGCACGCGCTCGACTACGCGCACAGCCAGGGGATCATCCACCGCGATCTCAAGCCCGAGAACGTATTCCTGGTGCCGGGGCCGAACGGTCAGTGGCAGACCAAGCTGCTCGACTTCGGCATCGCCCGCGCGATCGATGCGGCCGGCGGCGGCCGTCGTCGGACCGCGACCGGCGTGCTGCTCGGCACGCCCGGATACATGTCCCCCGAGCAGGTGAAGGCCGCGCGCAACGTCGACCACCGCACAGACCTCTGGGCCATCGGGGTGATGTTCTACGAGATGGTCACCGGCCAGCCGGCGTTCCCCTCGGACGGCGACGACCCGAACAACATCTGGGGATTGATCAGCGCGGTCCTCACCAAGGACCCGGTTCCGCTCACGGTCTACGATCCGCACCTCGCGCCCTTCGAGCCGTTCATGAAGCGCGCGCTGTCGAAGGACCTCGACCATCGGTACGGCAGTGCGCGCGAGATGAGCGAAGAGCTCCTGCGCATCGCCCGCGGCGAGGTGCGCACGAGCGATCCACAGTCGCCGAACGCGAGCCCGTTCACCCGCGAGCAGCGCATCGTGCCGATCAATTCGCGCGGCGAGCTCCCGGCCATTCCCGCGGTCGATGCGCAGGCCTCGCCCGCGGCGACGGCGTGGGCGCCTCCGCCCGGCCCGCCGCAGCTCGGCACCATGCCGAGCGGTCCGCAGAGGCCGGTGGGCATCGAGGCGCTCTCGGGCACCGTGCCGATGTCGCCCGGCGGTCCGCCGGTGAGCCGCGAGCACATCACCGTCGACTCCTATCGTGGGGTCGCGCTGCCGCCGAACGCGGCGATGCAGGCCACCGCGCTCGCGCCTCCGGGGAACCTCGGCATGCAGGCGACGGCCTTCGCTCCGCCCGGCGCGCTCCCAGCCAATCTCGCGGCCACCGCCCTCGCGTCCGATCCGATGCCCGCGGGTCTCCGCGGCGCGCCCAAGCACGCCACGTCCCCCAGCGGCTACCGACCGCCCGAGCCGCATGTCCCAATCGGCCCGTCGCCGCTCGACCAGCCGCCGGTCCGCCCGGAAGAGCCCGCCGAAAGCCCTGGCAGCCCGGTGCCCTGGATCCTCCTCGGGGTCGTGCTCATCGCTGCGCTGATCGGCGCCGTCGTCTGGGCGATGCGCTGACAAAACGAAACGAGCGCCGCCCTCTCGGACGACGCCCGTTCGACGATGCCTGGATCAGGCCTTGTTCACGCGCTCGATGTACTCACCGGTGCGCGTGTCGATCTTGATCCACTCACCCTCTTTGACGAAGAGCGGGACGTTGACCGTCGCGCCGGTGCTCACGGTCGCCGGCTTGCTGGCGCCCGAGGCGGTGTCGCCCTTGATGCCCGGCTCCGAGGCCGTGATCTGCAGGACGACGTGCGCGGGCAGCGACACGTTGATCGGCCGGCCGTTGAAGAAGACGATGTCGATCTTCTGGCCGTCGCCGATCCAGCGCGCGTCGTCGCCGATCTTGCTCTTCTCGATGTAGATCTGGTCGCTGTGCGAATCGACGAAGACGAGCTGGTCGCCCTCGTCCCACGAGAAGGTCGCCTCGCGCTCCTCGACGTCCGCCGCCTCGAGCTTCTCGCCGGAGCGCCACGTACGCTCGAGGACGTTCCCGCTGATCAGGTTCTTGATCTTGACGCGGGTGAACGCCTGGCCCTTGCCGGGCTTGACGAACTGGAATTCGACGATCGAGTACGGCTGCCCGTCGATCGTCAGCTTGAGGCCCTTGCGGATGTCGCTCGTGTCCATTGGGGGCGGCGCCTTAGCACGCCCCCTTAGGAAAGTCGAGAGGGGGTCAATGCTTGAGTTGGAGCTCCGCCAGCTGCTGCCGCGCGTCGTTCGAGCGGGCGTGGTCGGGCCACTTCTTGATGAACGCGCGGAGTGTGTTCTTGGCGTCGTTCCACGCTTGGATTTCGACCTCGACCTGGGCGAGCTCCCACGTCGCCGCCGCCTGGATGTCCTTGTCCGGCGAGGCCTCGGACAAGCCTTGGAGGAGCGGGACCGCGTCGCGCTGCCGCGAGAGGCGTCGGTACGCCTGGGCCAGCGCCAGTTTGGTCGCCGGCGCGGTCGAGGCCTCGCCCTTGATCTTGAGTGCCTCCTCGAACGCGGTCGCCGCCTCCTGCCAACGCGCGACGCGCGCGTGGTCGAGACCGGCCGTGTAGCGCTCGAGCGCGAGCTCGTTGCGGTACTTCTCGGCGACGTCCTGGAAGATCATCACCTCGGTGCGGGTCAGGCCCTCCTTGGTGGCGGTCTCGACCTGCTCGAGGAACTCGGCGCGCTTGTTCGCCTTCACGAGCTCGTAGAGCTGCTGGGCGCGCGCCTCGATCTTGGTGCGCGACTCCTCGCGTCGCTCGAGCTCCTTGACCTGCTTTCGCAAGGTCTCGAGCTCGCCTTTGTTGCCCTCGGTCTCGCTCCGCATGTTCTCCACGCGGTAGTCCCAGAGGACCTTGAGGCCGAGCAGCACCACGACGACGAACACCGCATAGGCGGTGGCGCTGTTCCAGGAGATGCGGCGCTCGTAGCCGGCCTGCCGCTTGGCGATGCTCTTGAGGTCCGCGGCGAGGGCGTTGGTCAGGTTGTTGGTTTTGATGACCAACCCCCGGGACTCGATGACCTCGCGGCGGAGCTCCCGCAGCTCCTCGTCGACTTCCTGCGCCAAAGCGCCCCTTCCTTACCAGAAATATGTGCTCCGTGCCGGCCGTCCTTGCGAAAACGGCTCGAGTGTGCCAGAACGCGCGCCCCCATCATGGTCAGCGCCACCCAGCAGTCCAGCCGTATCCGCCAGCGTAAGGCCACCACCAACGGTAAGTGGAACAAGCGCGATCGCCGCGCCGGCGGCACCCCCGCGTTCGCGATCCACCCCGAGGGTTACGACCCCAAGGCTGCCGACGCGAAGCCCGCCGAGGCGCCCAAGGTTCTCGTGAAGCCGGCCAAGAAGGCCGCCGCGAAGCCGAAGGCCGCCAAGCCCGCCGCCGCGAAGAAGTGATTCCACGGATCCGCCGCAGGCGGGACGTGGGTATGTGACTCCACGGATCCGCCGCAGGCGGGACGTGGGTATGTAAATTTCCATCGGACGCGTGCGCGTCTTCCGGTACTGACGCGCACCGCTCCGTGGTACGCCCTAGGGCGAATGGCCGCGCGCTCCGCTCGTGGAGGTCTCCTCCTCGTCCTCGCGATGCTCGCGCTCGTGCTGCCGCTTTCGACGGCGGCCGAGCGGGCTCGTGCGACGGACCTGACGCCGGAACCGACCACCAAGGGTGGCGGCGATCCGACGACCAAGTCGACCGAGCTGTCGACCGGCGCAACGACGCTCACCCCGACGCCGCCGACCGGTCCCAAGACCGGCGGGACGGGTGGGGTGGCGAAGCCGCCCGAGCCGACGACGACCGCGTCTGCCTCTGCGTCCGAGTCCGCATCGGCCTCCGCAGAGCCCGCGCCTTCGGCGAGCGCTCCGCCGCAGAAGGCCGGACCGCGCCCGTTCGGGCGTCGGAAGGTGCCGCTCGGCGTCGGTGATCTCGTCGTGTCGCTCTCGATGCCCGAGGGCTGGAGCGAGGTGCCGGCAGCTTCGCTCCCCGAGGTCGAGGAGAACAAAGACGTCACCGTCGTCACCCGCAAGGGCTTCGGCGTCCACGATCCCAAGGGCAAGCCGCCGGTGGTCGAGGAGATCGTCGTGGTGTGCGGCAAGGCCTCGGGCGAGTACTGGGCCGAGGCGATTCGCGACGCTGCGTTCACCCAGATGACCGCTGCGATCGAGAAGGAGGCGGGCAAGTACAGCACGCTCAAGTCGATCGAGCCCGAAGCGGTGCGCACCGAGGGCGATCGGTTCCTCCAGTCGTTCGCGGCCGACGCGGAGTTCACCGTCGACGGCAAGTCCGCGCCCACCCAGCTCGGCAAGGGCAAGCCCAAGGCGGCGAGCACGGTCAAGCTGCAGGGCCTCTCGTTCATCGGCTTCTTCGCCGAGTCGCCCGACAAGACGGCGGACATCGTCGCGTGCTCGGTTGCGTGCGCGCATCTCGTCGCCGAGGGCGACACCTCCGTGTGCCCCGCGGCCATCGGCTCGATCGAGATCTCCGGCTCGTTCGCGCCGGCACCCAAACGCTCGGCCCTCGCCGAGCTGCTCTTCAAGCTGAAGAAGGACCCGACGACGCTCTGGCTCGGCGTCGTCGGCGCGGTGTTCCTCCTGCTCGCCATCGTTCTCGTCGTCGTGCTCGTCGTGCGCAAGAAGAAGCACGGTCCCGCCCACGAAGAGCACGATGAGCACGAAGAGGAGGACTTCGCCGCGGGCTATCAAGCCGGCGTCGCAGCGGCGCAGGCCGCCGCCGAGATCAAGTCGACGATGCACGCGAGCCCGCCCCCGGCCGAGGGTTTCTACGATCCGCAGACCCTCACGCGACGAAAGCTCTGATCATGCGCTCCCTCTCTCTCGGGCTCTCTGCCCTCGCGCTGTCGCTGTTGGTCTCTTCTTCCGCGCACGCCGACGAGCCGCCGAAGGATCCCGCGGAGGACGTGACCGAGCCCGGTGCGGCAGCGTCGCCTCCAGAGGCGCCCGCGGAGGTCCCGCCTCCCGTGAGCGCGCCGGCGGTCACCGGAGATTCGACCGGCACCTCGAGCGCCGGCGTGATCACCAGCGAGGGCGGCGGCAAACACCCGCACGGTGGGCACCGCGGTGTCGACTACAAGAACGCGCGCCTCGTGTACCGCGATCCGACGGGCCTCCTGGAGCTCGCGCCGGGCGGGCTGTTGAACTTCGATTTCTACGCGTTCGGCGGGCCGGGCGTGAAGGACTACCAGCGCAGCGACGGCACGGGCCTCAAGGCCAACCTCGCGGCCCGTCGCGTGCGCCTCGAGCTCTCGGGGCGTATCGCTCATCGCTGGTTCTTCGTCACGTCGATGGAGTCGGCCAACGGCGGTGCCGTCCTTCCGCTCAACAACTTCCTCGGCGTCGACATCGCGCCGATGCTCAAGCTGCAGGTCGGTCAGTTCCGCGTCCCGTTCGGGATGGACAACACCAGCTCCATCCGCTGGGGCGAGTTCATGGAACGCACCCTCGGCGCGCGCGTCCTGGGAGCGCCGCTGGTGCGCGACCTCGGCGTCATGGCGTGGGGCGGCACCGATCGGAGCGCGATCTTCTGGGCGCTCGCGTACGTCGGCGGCGAGGGGCAGAACCGCGCCTCGACCGACAACCGTGGCGACGTCGTCGGCCGTGTCATCTTCCGGCCGTTGTGGGAGTCGCGCGGTCCCATCTCGCAGCTGCACTTCGGACTGAGCGGCCGCTACGGCCGACGCGATCTCAACTACGCGCAGTACGACGCCCCGCAGATGGTCACCCCCGGCGGCTACGTGTTCTGGTCGCCGACCTACGGCACCGGCGCGGGCAAGACGCACGTCCAGCCGAGCAACAATCAGACTGCGGTCGCAGCCGAGCTGTTCGTTCCGTTCCACCACTTCGATCTCCGCGGCGAGTTCACCGCCGTGAGGGACGGTCGTCGCGAGGTCCTCGACGGCTCGCGCAACAACACCGAGCGCTCCGGCACGCTCTCTGGTTACGACTGGTACGTGCAGGCCACGTGGTGGCCGTTCGGGCCGACCCGAATGGCCGGAGCGCCGGGCAGCTTCATCCCATCGGTCGACGAGCACGCGCACGCGCGCGCGATGTCGGTCGCCGTTCGCTACGAGCAGCTCCGCGCGAAGTACGACTCGATCGATCGCTCCTACCGCGACGACGGGTCACTCGTCCCCGGCGTTCGCCGCGGGGAGCTCGACGCAGCGACCACGGACATCAAGGTCGACGTGCTGCAGCTCGCGGCCACGTATTGGGCGACCCGTCATGCCCGCATCACCGCGGAGTGGAGCGTGTACCGCTTCCCTGGCACGCCACGGACCGAGAACCAGGCGGTGGCGCCAGGTACGTTGCCCAACGGGGGTGTCGGCGACGCGCGCACCCTCCACGAGATCTCGATGCGGTTTCAGGTCTCGTTCTAGATCTAGAGGATTTCTCGACCGCATTGCTTCCTCGTGACCCGTTCCCCCCGGCTTGAAAAGCCGGGGCCCCTTCGCGAATCACACGGACGCTTGCGTCTTCAGCTTGAAGCCCTCACGGGCTCCTTGCGTGGACGCAGCGGCGAATCGCGACTCCCGTGAGGACCTGCGCAAAGGAGCCCGCGGGAGCGGGCTTCAATCGAAACGATCGATAGGGCCCCGGCTTTTCAAGCCGGGGGGAACGGGAATCCCATCGGATCGACCCAGTTGAGAAGTGCTCTAGTGCGTGCGACTGCAAATAGCCGAAGGGCCCGACCTGATGGTCGAGCCCTTCGTCGTCACGAGGTGTTGCTCAGTTCGTCGAGCGGGTGTGCTGCGGCTCGCCGGGCTTGCCCTCTTGCTTCTCTTCGACCTTGGCACCCTCGCCGTCGGACTTCTCCATCGGCTTGGGCATCGAGTCGAGCGCGTACATGAGGACCTGATCCATCTTCTGCACCCAGCAGAACTCGACGGCGTCCTGGACCTCCTTGGGGACCTCCTCGAGGTCGGCCTTGTTGCGCTCGGGCGCGATCACGCGCTTGATGCCGGCGCGGTGGGCCGCGAGGACCTTCTCCTTGAGACCGCCGATGGGCAGCACGCGGCCGCGCAGCGTGATCTCACCCGTCATCGCCACGTCGTGGCGGACGCGGATGCCGGTGAGGAGCGAGACGAGCGAGGTGAGCATGGTCACGCCCGCCGAAGGACCATCCTTGGGCATCGCGCCCGCGGGGATGTGGATGTGCAGGTCGCGCTTGTCGAGGAAGTCCTTGGCGATGCCGAACTGCTCGGCGCGCGAACGGACGAACGACAGCGCGGTCTGCGCGGACTCCTTCATCACGTCGCCGAGCTGGCCGGTGAGCTGCAGCTTGCCGCTCCCGTGCATGCTCGTCGCCTCGATGAAGAGGATCTCGCCGCCGACGCTGGTCCACGCGAGACCGGTGGCAACGCCGCAGTCTTCGGTGCGCTCGGCGACCTCGGAGGTGAACTTCGGCGCGCCGAGGAACTCGTGGAGCTGCTCGCCGGTGTCGATCTTGCGCGGGGTGAAATCACCCTCGGCGACCTTCACCGCGACGCCGCGGATGACGTCGGCGATGCGACGCTCGAGCGAACGGACGCCGGCCTCACGGGTGTAGAAATCGATGATCTCTTCGAGCGCGTGATCGGTGATGTCGAGCAGATCGGGCTTGATTCCGTGCTCCTCTAGCTGCTTGGGCACGAGGTGCTGGCGCGCGATGGCGAGCTTCTCGCGGCGGGTGTAGCCCGGGATCTCGAGGATCTCCATGCGGTCGCGGAGCGGCGCCGGGATCGGGTCGGCGATGTTCGCCGTAGCGACGAACATGACGTGCGAGAGGTCGTAGGGGATCTCGAGGTAGTGGTCGACGAACGTGTGGTTCTGCTCGGGGTCGAGGACCTCGAGGAGCGCCGCCGCCGGGTCGCCGCGGAAGTCGTGGCCGATCTTGTCGACCTCGTCGAGCATGAAGATCGGGTTGACGGTGCCCGCCTTCTTCATGCCCTGGATGAGCTGGCCGGGGAGGGCGCCGACATACGTACGGCGGTGGCCACGGATGGCCGCTTCGTCGTGCACGCCACCGAGCGAGATGCGGTGGAACTTGCGGCCGAGCGCGCGCGCGATCGAACGGCCGAGCGAGGTCTTGCCGACGCCGGGCGGTCCGAGGAGGCAGAGGATCGGGCCCTTCTTGTCCTGCTTGAGCTTGCGGACGGCGAGGAACTCGAGGATGCGCTTCTTCACCTTCTCGAGGCCGTAGTGGTCCTCGTCGAGGATCTTGCGCACGGCCTGGATGTCCATCACGTCCTGCGTGGACTGGCTCCACGGGATGTCGAGGATCCAGTCGAGGTAGGTACGGACGACCGTGTACTCGGCCGAGCCGACCTGCATCGCACGAAGGCGCTTGAGCTGCTTCTTGGCGACGCTCTCGGCCTCGTTCGGGAGGTTCGCCTTGACGATGCGCTCCTCGAGACCGTCGAGGTCGCCCTGATCGCCCTCGTCCTCGCCGAGCTCCTCCTTGATGGCCTTGAGCTGCTGGCGGAGGACGTACTCGCGCTGGTTCTTCCCCATGTCCTCTTTGATTTGCGAGTTGATGCGCTCGCGCATGCGGAGGACTTCGAGCTGACGGGTCAGCAGGCGCAGCACCATGCGGATGCGCTCGTTGACCTCGGTGGTCTCGATGATCTTCGCCTTCTCCTCGATTTGGGCGTCGAGGTTGGCGGCGACGAGATCGGCGAGGGCGCCCGGCGCCTGGATGGAATCGATGAGCGAACCGGCTTCGCGCGGGAGCTCGGGCATCAACTGGATGACCTGCTTGGCGATGTCGCGGAGGCTCATGGCGAGCGCTTCGGCCTCGACCTCGTTCGACGAGTTCTCGTCGAGGCGCTGGATCTTCGCCTTGAGGTAGGGCGCGGTCTGATGGACGCGCTCCATCTTGATGCGACAGATGCCCTGCAAGATGAGCGAATAGTTGCCGCTCGAGTGCTTGAGAGCCTTGAGCACGCGCGCCGCGCACCCGTACTGATACAGGTCGTCCTGACCAGGGTCGTCGGTGGCGGAGTCCTTCTGCGCGAAGATCGCGATGATCGGTGCGGAGAGGTTGTCGACGTCTTCGACCAACGCGACGGACTTCTCGCGGCCGACGTCGAACGGCGCCACCGCACCCGGGAAGAGGACCGCGTTCCGGATGGGGAGGACAGGGAGCTCGTCTCCGAACTGGATCTCTTCTTCGGGCCGCTTCTTCTCGGTCATTGCGTTCCTTTCAAGCGCCGGCCCTCCGGCAGGGAATTACTCACAACCATCAGCGGATTTCGGAATGGATGCACGAAACGGACGCGGGGTTCTCGGACCGTAGTCACGAGTGTACGCGAGCGCTACCGCAACCTTGGATGAAAGTTGCGGTCCGAGGCGACGGCGGACCGAGATTGTCCGGTCGGCCCGGAGGCCGGCCGTGTCTCAGCGTTTGACGCAGACCGCGCGGAGTTTCGGGCTGGTGATCGCGGGCTCGAGGTGCACCGTATGGGCGTTGTCCAGGTAGAGCTGGCAGGCCTCGATCGCAGCGCCCGTCGCGTCGAGCGCCACGTGGGCGGTCGCGAGGAGCTTCCCGATGCGTGCGAGCTGACTGCGCGTCGCGTCGCCGATGCCGAGCAGGCGATTGCCGAGCGCAACGGCGTCCACCCACCGTGCCTCGATGACCATTCGCTGGAGCTCGGGCAGTCGCTCCTCGACCTTCTTCTGCCGATCGCGGACCCGCCCCGCGGCGAGCCCGAGCGGGTCGAGCCCGCCCTCGGCCTCGGCCTCGCCCTCGGGCGTGAGCGGGAGGTTCTTGAGAGGGATGAGGACGACGTCACCGCGCTTGATGTCGTTCTTCTTGAGGTCGTTGAACACGACCAGCTGCCACGCGAGCATCTTGTCGCCGAGGTAGCGTTCGGAGAGGTCGAAGATGGTCTCGTCTGCGGCTGCAAAGTGCCGGAGGACGTACGGCACGACGAGGATCGCGCCCGGGTCCGGCGGCAGCCACGGATGGGTCCCGTTCGTCTCGGCGAGGACCGCGGCGTGTCGGGCGTCTCCAAGGAAGCGATCGGCCAACGCCATCCACGTGTCGCCCAGCGCGGCTCGCTGGTAGGTCACCGCGGGGATCTCGAGCCGCATGCCCGGCGCAATCGCGCTGCCGCCCTGCGCGTCGAGCGCGTTCGCCCCGACCAGCACGTGTTCGAGATCGGGGCGGCCGTAGACCCGCTTCGCGATCGAAGCGAGCGTTTCGGCCTTGCGCACGACGTGCGGGAACGCGTGCGCGTCGTGCGCAGCGAGCGCGAGCGCGACGCAGCACCCGAGCTTGACCAGCTTCGAGAGGAGGCGGCTCACGGTTGCACCAGGCTCGAGGGTACAGGAGCTGCGCTCGGTTTCGGTGGGGCAGATGCGGAAGGCGGCGCCTGGGTCGGCGGCGGAAGGAACTCGTCCGCCGTGTTCGGCGCCGGCACCGCGAGCACCACGTCGACCGTGACGATCTGGCCTTGGGCGACCTCGACGACCCGGCGCTCCGTCGCGCTCGGGTGTTGGAGGAGCACCACGTGCCTGCCCGGCCGAACGGCGATCGGCTGCGCCAGCGGCGTCACGTCGATCCGCTTGCCGTCGAGGATGACCTCGGCCCACGGGCGTACCAGCACCCGTATGCGCGCCCCGTCGCCGAGATCGCCCCCAGACGATGCGACCGCGCGTGGCGCCTCGCGCTCGCGAATGCCTCCGAGCCGCGCCTGGATCAGGCTGCCGCCCGCTGCCATCGCGAGCACCGCGAAGCCGACGCCGAAGAGCGCGGGACGCAATGGGACGGAACGCACCCGCAGCGGCGCCGCCCGCATCGTCGTCGCGCGGCTCTCGGGCGCCTCCTCGTGGATCGCGCTCGCGATGGCGCTGCCCTTGCCGCGCGAATCGGGAGCGCCCCGACGCTCATCGAGCACGCCGGCGCGCGCGAGCACCCGACGGTGCAACGGGGAGAGGTCGGCCATCGAGTCGACGCGCGGCTCGAGGAAACGCGCGAGCTCCGCTGCGACTTCGTCGGTGCGCTCGAACCGATCGGCGGGTCGCTTCGCCAACAGGCGCAACACGATCCGCTCGAGCGCGCGTGGGACGGTCACGCCGGTGCGCTCGAGGGGCCGCGGTGGATCGCGACGAATGCGTTGAATCGCCGGACGACCGTCGTCGCCGTCGAAGGGCCGCACCCCCGAGAGCAGCTGATAGAGCACGATTCCCAGGGCGAACTGATCGGAACGCGCGTCGATGGACTCGCCGAGCAGCTGCTCCGGGGACATGTACGCAGGCGTGCCGATGGCGTCGCCGCCCTCGGCGTCGGGACCATCGACGTCGGTGCCGTCCTTCTGGGCCACGCCGAAGTCGAGCACCTTCACCACGATGCGGTCGTCGAGCGGCTCTCGGGAACGTGCCTCCACCGCCGTGCGACCCACCAGGATGTTGGCGGGTTTGACGTCGCGGTGCACGACGCCGCGTGCGTGCGCGTGGGCGAGACCGCGCGCGATCTCGAGCGCGATCGCCGCTGCTTCCTCCGCAGGCAGGCGCGGCGTGCGCTCGAGGATCTCGCGGAGCGTGGCCCCTTCGATGTGCTCGAGCACCATGAACGGCGGACGCTCGCCTGCGGCGCCGGCGTCGTAATCGAACAGCTCGATCACGTTCGGGTGGCGCAGCGACGCGAGCAGCCGAGCCTCGTGCTCGAAGCGTCGGAAGAACACGCTCTCGCGCCCCGTCGTCGAACGCAGCACCTTGATCACGACCGGTCGCGCGATGCCCTCGGCCTCTGCCTGGTACACCGCGGTCGAGATCCCGGTCCCGATCGCGCCCGTGACGCGATAGTGCCCGAAGCGGGCCGGCGGCTGCCCGCGTCCCGAGGGCGCTTCATCGCCTGGGCGCGCGTCGTTCACCGGTTCGAGGTAGCGCGTGCGTACGCGTGCACAAAGACCCCTGGGCCGTCCACCCTCGCTGCAAGCGTCCGACCCTGACAGCTGGAAAAGTCAACGTCGGACTGACCCGGGGATTCCGTACTGGACAGCATTGGGATTTGGCAGATTCTGAAAGCATGTCGTTCCGGCTCACCCCGCTCCCCACCCTGCTTTTTGGGCTGTTCCTCGGCTGTTCCGGCGCGACGGGCGGCATCATGGAAGGCGCGGGAGACCCGACGGTGTCCGATCCGCCCCCGGAAGAACCCCCGGTCGAGGAGGATGGGGGCGCCCCGGTGGAGGGGACCGACGCGGGGAAGCCCAAGACCGACTCCGGGACCTCCACTGGGAAGGACACCGGCACGCCGCCGCCGAGCGACACCGGCACGCCGCCGCCGCCGCCCGCGGACACTGGTCCGCCGCCGAGCGATCCGCCCGTCACCGGACTTCCCTTGATCGCCAACCTCGGCATCAGCGAAGTGGCCTTCTTCCAAGGGGTGAAGGTGTCGGTCGCGAAGTCGGGTGCCAAGGCGACGCACACGGCGGACGTCATCGCGGGTCGCGAGGCCCTCGTCCGGGTGTACGTCACGCCGAAGGCGGGGTGGTCCGCGGCAGGCATCAAGGGCGAGCTGAAGCTGATCTCCGCAGCGGGCGGCACCAAGACCTACAGCGCGACGCTGACGCCGAGCGCGGCCTCGACCGACGCCTCGCTGACCTCGACGCTCAACTTCAGCGTGCCGACCGGCGTGCTCGCGCCCGACACGAAGTACTCGGTCGCCCTCTACGCCGCGACCGGCGGCGGAACCGGCGACACGAGCGGCGCGCAGTACCCGGCAGGTGGCGCCACCGAATCGCTCGACGCGAAGAGCACCGGCGAGGTCCTCAAGATCAAGATCGTTCCCGTGCAGTACAACGCGGATGGCACCGGTCGCTTGCCCGACGTCAGCGCCGCCCAGATCGAGCGCTATCGCAAGGCGTTCTATGCGATGTTCCCGGCCAAGAACGTCGAGGTCACCGTGCGCGCGCCGTACGCGTGGTCGTCCGCGGTCTCGCCGAACGGCAGCGGGTTCAGCACGCTGCTCCAGGCGCTCGTCAAGCTGCGCGCGGCCGACGGTGCACCAAAGGACGTCTATTATTACGGGGCGTTCATGGCCACGAGCTCGTTCTCGAGCTACTGCAGCGGCGGTTGCGTGACCGGTCTCTGTGGCCTCCTCACCTATCCGTCCGATGCGACCGGGCGCGCATGCGTCGGCGTCGGCTTCCCCGGCACCGACAGCGCCAGCACCGCGGCGCACGAGATCGGCCACGCCCACGGCCGTGCTCACGCGCCGTGCGGCACCGGCGACGCCGATGGCTCGTATCCGTACTCCGGCGGCTCGATCGGCTCCTGGGGCTACGATCTGGTCGACAAGAAGCTCTTCAGCCCGTCCACGGTCAAGGACTTCATGGGGTACTGCTCGCCGAGCTGGATCAGCGACTACACCTACAAGGCGATCGCCACGCGGATGACCTACGTGAACGGCGGCGCTGACATGGTCTTCCCGTTCGACGCGCCGCGGAACTACCGCTTCGTCGCGGTCGGGGGCGACGGCAAGCTGACGTGGGGCGAGCGCGTCGAGCTCCAGGAGCCGCCGATGGCCGAGCCGCACACGGTGAAGTATGTCGACGCGACTGGCACCGTGCTCGAGACGGCCACCGGGGCCTACTACCCCTACGACGACATGCCGGGTGGCTACATGCTCGTACCCGAGGGACCGGCCACCGCCGTGTCCGTCGCGGTGACAGGCATGGCGACCGCTGGCATCGAGTCACGTCTCTCTCGCTTCGCTCCTTGATCGATTTGCGACGTCTTCTTTGAACTTTCTTTGCGTCCTGGTCGAGCGCCCCCGCATCGACTTGCTACGCTGAGGGCCCGCATGCGTACGCTCCCCTTCCTCGCTTTGTCGTCGATTGCACTGACCCTTGCCTGTTCCGCCACCACGAGCGCCCCGCAAGGCGGTGTGCCCGTCGATGCTGGGGACGAGGACACCATCCCCACCACGGGGATGGAGCTCGTGAAGGGCTTGCCGATCACCGAGATCGCCATGTTCCAGGGGCCGAAGGTCAGCCTCGAGAGCGCAGGCGCGAAGGTCACCTCGCGCAAGGCGCAGGTCGTCGCCGGCCGAACGGGCATCCTCCGCGTGTTCGTCAAACCGGACGGCGATTGGGCTCCGCGCGACGTCGTCGCGACCCTCACCCTCGAAGGCGGCGCCGGCAAGAAGGTCTTCAGCGACAAGAAGGCACCCTCGGCCGCGTCGACCGACGCGGACCTCGGGTCCACGTTCAACTTCGACATCCCCGCCGACACGATCGCGCCCGACACCACGTTCTCGGTGTCGCTCAAAACCGATCCGGGGCAGGCCTCTGCGGGCGGCAGCGACGCCGCGCAGTACCCGGCCGACGGCAGCACGGACTCGCTCGACGCCAAGTCCACGGGCGACGCGCTGCAGGTGATGATCGTTCCGGTGCAGTACAACGCCGACGGCAGCGGTCGGCTCCCCGACACCAGCGAAGCGCAGTTGGAGCTCTACCGCGCTGGCTTCATGAAGCTCTACCCGGCGCGCAAGGTGGAGATCACCGTTCGCAGCAAGCCGTTCCCCTGGTCGACCGCGATCCAGCGGACCGGCGCCGGGTTCAGCGAGCTCCTCAACGCGGTCATTCGGCTTCGCCAGACCGACGGGGCGCCCAAGGGCACCTACTACTACGGTGCGTTCGCCGCCGGCACGAGCTTCAACACGTGGTGCGGGGGCGGCTGCGTGGCAGGTCTGAGCCCGCTCGCGCAGAACCCCGGAGACACTTGGACGGCGGCGAGTGTCGGTCTCGGCTTCTCTGGAGAGAGGTCCATCGGCACCGCGACCCACGAGGTCGGTCACGGTCACGGCCGCAACCACGCTCCGTGTCAGCCGGGTGGCGGCACGATCAACGGGCGCGACACGGCCTACCCGTACACGGGCGCGCAGCTCGGGGTGTGGGCGCTCGACATCGAGAAGAAGTCGCTGGTCAATCCGACCAAGAACACCGACTTCATGGGCTACTGCGATCCGACGTTCGTCAGCGACTACAACTTCGGCGCGCTCGCGACCCGCATGGCCTACGTCTACGGCGCTGCGTACGAAGTGCGGGGCCCGGCGCAGAACGTGAAGCTCCTCGCCGTCGACGCCGAAGGCCGCCTCACGCCTGCGGGCGACGTGTTCACGAGCGAGCCTGCGTTCGGCGACGCGCGCACCGTGAGCCTCGCGCTCTCGGACGGCAGCGAGACCAGCGCGACCGGCGCGTTCTACCCCTACGATCACCTGCCGGGCGGGCTCCTCGTGGTGCCCGTCGGCACCTCGGTGGTGCGTTCGGTCGAAGTCCGCGATCTGGTGCCGGGCGTCGTCTCGAAGCTCGAACTCGCGCGGTGAGGTCGACCAGGCGCGCGCGCTCGAATGAACCCACAGAAGGCCGCCGGCCGAATCGACAAGCGCCGCCCCCTCGCGCGCCGCGTGCTCGCGTCGTTCGCCGTGGTGGTGCTCGCGTTCGTCGCCACCGTCGCGGCCGGCCTGACCGCGCAGCGCCGGGCGGCGCAGGACGTGTCGGCCTTGAGCCTCGGCTACCTCCCCCTCGAGACGGCGCTCGCGCGCGCGCGGGCCGCCCAGTGGACGGTGGCGGCGCGCCTCGATCGGTTGCTCGACGATCCGCGTGCAGCCGGCACCACGCGTGAGTGGCTGCAGACGGTGGCCCGCGGTCGACCGGCGGTGATCGCCGAGGCGCGCGCTGCTGCCCTCGGCAAGCTCGCGGAATCGGACGACACGTTCGGCCGAGACGTGGCGCGCGAGCTCGACGAGATCGAGAAGGTCCTCGGCGAGGCCTCGCGCGCGTTGCCCGATCTCTTCGGCGCGCTCGAGGCCGCCGACAAGGGACGCGCCGAAGCGCTGCTCCGCGCACTCTCGGCCAAAGAGCGAGGCGCGGCAGAGCGCCTCGACGTGCTCGCGGGACGCATCGGCGATCGCCGCAACGCGCTCGTGGCCACCAGCGCCTCCCGCGATCGTCGCGCAATGGCGCTGTCGGTCGGCCTCGCGCTCCTCTCGCTGATCGTCGCGGCGGTCGCGACCCGCGAGGTGAGCCGTCGTCTCCAACCGCTCGGCGTCCTGACCGAGCGTGCGCAGGCGATCGCAGCCGGCGACCGTTCGCGGCTCCCGTCGGATCTGGTCGAGGGGCCGGGCGACGAGATTCGCGAGCTCGCCGTCGCGTTCGGCGCGATGGTCGAGGGCGTCGCCACCCGCGACGCCGACCTGCTGCGCCTGCGCCGAAGGCAGGAGGACATCGTCAATCACCTCCGTGCCGCGGTCGTGGCGTTGCGCGTCGACGGCGTCGTCGAAGCGGCGAACCCCGCAGCTCAGGAGCTCCTGGGGGTCTGCGAGGGGGACGATCTCGCGCGGAGCGCCTTGTGGGATCTCGTGAAGGGCGACGTGGCCCATGCCATCGAGAAGGGCGTCGAACCGGCGGTGCGCACCGGCGTGACGCTGGGCCGTCTGGTGCTCGACGTGCGCGTGGTCTCGATGCGGAGCGGCGAGGGGCGCCTCGCGCTGATGGTGGCCGACGACGTGTCCGAGGCAGCCGACGCACGCGCGCGTGCCCTCCAGGCCGAGCGGCTCGCCGCGATCGGGAAGATGGCCGCGCACATCACCCACGAGATCCGCAACCCGCTCTCGTCCATCCAGCTCAACATCGAGCTCCTCGACGAGACCATCCGCGGCGACGGCGCTCCGGCTGCCAAACTGGAGGCTGTCCGTCTGCTGTCGGCGATCGCGCGGGAGGTCGGCCGGCTGTCCGACGTGAGCGAGGAGTACCTCCGGGTGGCGCGCCTGCCTTCGCCGCGGCCGTCGCCGATCGATCTCGGGACGCTCGTGCACGACGTCGCGTCGTTCGCGGGGCCGGAGCTCGATCGCGCGCGGGTCACCGTCGACCTCCGGATCCCTGAGACCCCGGTCATCGTCGCCGTCGACGAAGCGCAGATCCGCCAGGCCTTGGTCAACCTCCTCCGCAACGCGCGCGAAGCGATGGAGGACGGCGGGGTCGTGTCCATCAGCCTCGCCGCCGAGGAGCACGAGGCGGTGCTCGACGTGGCCGATCAGGGACCGGGCATCGACGAAGAGGTCCGTCGGCGCATCTTCGACCCGTTCTTCACCACCAAGGCCACCGGAACCGGGCTCGGGCTCCCGCTGACGCGCCAGATCGTCGAGGCGCACGGGGGGAGCATCTCCTGCGAGCCGGTCGAGCCCCACGGTACCCGCTTCCGGCTCTCTTTTCCGCGCATGAGCCCGCGCACGGACCCACCCGCAGACCCACGGGCGGAGGCTCGTGGTAAAGAGCCGGCCCGATGAGCACGACCCACAAGCCTCGCCCCGATGGCCGCGAACCCCGCCAGCTCCGCGCTCCCGAGATCCAGCTCGGGTTCCACCGCCCCTCCGAGGGCTCGGTCCTCTACCGCGCGGGTGGGACCGTCGTGCTGTGCACCGCCTCGGTCGACGCGAAGGTCCCGCCATTCCTCGAGGGCAAGGGCAAGGGGTGGGTCACCGCCGAGTACCAGATGCACCCACGGGCGAACCCGCCGCGGCGCGAGTCGCGGGACGGTCGCGGCAAGGCGCCGAGCGGTCGCACGCAGGAGATCCAGCGCCTCGTCGGGCGCGCGCTCCGCGCCGCGGTCGATCTCGACAAGCTCGGCGAGCGGCAGATCTCGATCGACTGCGACGTGCTCGAGGCCGACGGCGGCACGCGCACCGCGTCGATCACCGGCGGCTTCATCGCGCTCGCCCTCGCGCTCGAGACCCTCAAGCGCCGCGGCGACCTGCTCGCGCCGGTGCTGCGCATGCCCGTCGCGGCGATCAGCGTCGGGCACGTGAACGGCATGCACGCGCTCGACCTCGTGTACATCGAGGACTCGAGGGCCCGCGTCGACCTCAACGTCGTCGCGACCGAAGCGCACGAAATCGTCGAGATCCAGGGCACGGCCGAGGGTCACCCGGTTCCGCGCAAGGAGATCGATCTGATGACCGACCTCGCGCTCCATGGCATCGGTCAGCTCTGCACGCTCCAGCGAAACACCCTCGCGGCGGGCGGCGTCGATCTCGACGCGCTGCTCCAACGACCCGAGGAGTACCAGGCGTGACCGAGCCCTCGCTCCTGGCTCGCCGCACGGTGGTCGTCGCCACCGGCAACCGGAACAAGCTGCGCGAGCTCCGCGCCTTGTTCGGTGATCTGCCGGTGGATCTGGTCTCGGTGAACGACGCCTCGCCGAACCCGATTCACGTCGTGGAGGACGCCCCGACGTTCGAGGGAAACGCACGGAAGAAGGCGATGGTCGTCGCCAACGCACTCGCCTTGCCCACAATCGCCGACGACAGCGGGCTCGAGGTCGACGTGCTCGATGGCGCCCCCGGCGTGCGCAGCGCGCGCTACGCGGGGGAGGGCGCGACCGATGCGGAGAACAACCGCAAGCTCCTGACCACGATCGGCGCGCACGGTGGTCTTGCGCCACACGCGGCCCGGTTCCACTGCGTGCTCGTCCTCCACGATCCGGTCACGCCGCTCTCGCCGCTCGTGGCGCACGGCACCTGCGAGGGCGAGATCACGACCAACGCCCGCGGCGCGTTCGGCTTCGGCTACGACCCGATCTTCCTGGTGCGCGAGCTCGGCGGCCAGAAGACGATGGCCGAGCTCAGCGACGAGGAGAAGAACGCGATCAGCCACCGCGCGAAGGCCGCGCGTGCGCTCGCGCCGCTCCTCCGCCGCTGGTTGGGCATCGGCTAGAAGCCTCCAGCTAGCCGTGTCTTCGTAGGTCAAAGGTCAAAAGTCGAAGGTCGAAGGCGAGAACGAGATGCCCTCTCGTTCGACCTTCGACCTTGGACCTTGGACCTTGGACCTTCGACCTCGACTATTCCTTCATCTGCTTGCGCATCTTGCCGAGCGCCTGCTCCTGGAGCTGGCGGATGCGCTCGCGCGACAGGTTGTACTTGTCGCCGATCTCCTTGAGGGTGAGCTCGTCCTCGTCGTCGAGGCCGAACCGCCAGCGGATGATCCGCGACTCGATCGGGGTGAGGTTCTGCAGGAGGCGCCTGACCTCGTCGGTCCACTTGGCCGAGACGATGTTGTCGTACGGCGTGGGGACGTTCTCCTCCTGGAGGAAGTCGATGAACTTGCGTCCATCCTCGTCGCCCACCGGGCGGTCGAGAGAGAACGGCGTCTCGGCCCAGAAGCCCTTCACGCGCTCGAGCTTCTCGGCGGGGATGCCGGTCTCCTTCTCGAGCTCCTCGGTGAGCGGCTCGCGACCGGTGCGCGCGATGATCGTCTGAGTCGCGCGCATGACCCGGTTGTAGGTGTCGAGCATGTGGACGGGGATGCGGACGGCGCGTCCCTTGTCGGCGAGCGCGCGCGAGATGGCATGCCGGATCCACCACGACGCATAGGTGCTGAACCGATAGCCGCGCGTGTGGTCGAACCGCTCGACGGCCTTCATCAGGCCGATGTTGCCCTCTTGGATGAGGTCGATGAGGGGCAGCCGACCGCGGTTGTAGCGACGGGCGATCGAGACCACGAGACGGAGGTTGGCCGCGACGAACTTGTTCTTCGCGCGGAGCGAGCCGCTGCGGGCCGATTCGACCCGCTCGAGGTACTTCTTGTAGTCGCGCGTCGGCTCGTGCGACGCGTGTCCACCGGCGTGCTCGTCCTCGACCTCGTCATCGAGGTGACTCTGGCTGAGGCGGCGTGCCTCGTCTTCGACGTGGGCAATCCACAGCCGATCGCTGTCGGCGACGCGGAGCTTCTTGCCGAGCTCGAAGAGGTGGCTGTTCCACTTGGCGACAAGCTTGTCGGCCTTGGGGTCCTTCTTCTTCGCAGGCGCGGCCTTGAGCGCGACGACCTGCTTGACGAGCCTCTTGGCCTCGCTGAGCTCCTCGAGCGCGGCGTGCTCCTCGAAGTCCTTCTCGAGCGCGGCGAGCATGTGCTCGAACGCCGGCAGGTAGCTGAAGATCGCGACCCACTGGTTGGCCTCGGCCTTCTCGACCGCGACCGCGGCCGCGACCTCCTGCTGGTGGGTCATCACCGTGTGCATCGCCATCTCGCGGAAGTAGCGCGAGAGCATGGAGTCGCCGCTGGGATCGTCGGCCGGCTTCTCGTCGAGCGGCGGCGCCACGATCAGCTCGTCGCGCGCGAACTCTTCGAGGGACGGCTCGCCTACCGGCGGCTCGACCTCGACGATGTCGTCGTCGGGCGTTCCCGGGGCAGCGTCGGCCGACGGCGGCCGGAGCGGCGCCTCGTTCGGCGGACGCACCGTGCTCGGCCGTGCGGCGCCTTCCCGTCGACGACGGGAGGAGGGGAGGATCTGCGGTGCGTTGGCGCGCCGCAGGGGCTTGTCGGGTTGCGGGCTCGAGACCGCAACCTGCGGCTCGCGCATGGGGGGCGCGACCGCGACGGCGACCCGGGCCGTGCGCTCGGCAGGAGCGCTCGCGGACTTGGTCACGCGCGGCCCTGCGCTGCGCGGGCTGACCCTGCTGGCCGGTCCCGCCGACGGCGTCTTCTTCCGAAGGGTGCTCACGTTCATGACCGTCTCCCGAGATGCCGCGTGGTTTGCGCGCGGCGTCGCCTTCTGCATTCGATCGAGATTCGACGCCTGCTTCTTCGGCTTGGCGTCGGGTCGCCGACTGGTTGCGGCCTTGGAGGTCGACGCCTTGGCGCCGTCGCTCTTCGATGTAGGTCGCTGTAGTCGGCGCATGTTTGCTTGCTCGTCTTGCGCGATGGGGTAGAACCACGCCGAGAAGCGAAGCTGCCCCCCGGCGCATGAACCCGAACGCGGGTTCGTTGCGATTGGGCTGCAACGCATGTGCCCAAGCCGAGCCCTGCTTGGCGAGGGTCTGGCGAGGTGTGTGCGTCGCACCGTTGAAGCTCGTGGACCGGCCATTCCTTGGGCCCTTCCTGGGCGATCGCCAGTGCCCCCGTGTCGGTCTTCTCCTTCCTTCCTTCGGGGCAGTCCGTTCATGCATGCGTACGCGACTGCAAACCCGCAAGGAATGCAGGAGATCTGCGGCTCGCGACGCCCATGATTCCGAGATACGGACGAGGCGTGAGAAAGCTCTTGCCGCTCCGGTCGGCGCTCGGGATCCCCGCGCGATCCACCGTCATCGCGCTCGGGCTGGAGGCGATCGCGGCCGCGGCACAAGGGCTGGTGGCCGTGTCGCTCGGGACCTTGGCACGCTTTCTCGGGGGTGGGCCGAAGGCTGCAGCCGTTGGCGTGGGCATGACATGGATGTCTTGGCTCGGGGGCGAGGTGCCAACCGCGAAGGCACTTGGGTCGGCCACCGCGGTCGCCCTGGTCGGGCTCGCCGCGATCGCGATTCGAGGCACGGCATGGCTGGTGCTCGAGGCGCGCGAGACCCGTGACGCAGCGCACATCGCGGCGAACGCACGGCGGACGCTCCTCGCGACGGCGCTCTGCGTCGTAGCGAACGGCGCCGTCACGCTCGGCACCGCGATCACGTGGCCCGGCGAGCTCGAGATCGGTGCGCGCGGTGAACGCACGCGCGTGCGTGCCTGGGTGCATCTCGCGGTGCTCGCGTCGGTCGTCCTCCTGCTCGACGCCACGCTCGCGGTGCTCCTGCTGGCGATGCTGGCGCCGTTCGCGCTCTTGGTCCGCCCGATTCGCAGCGCGCTGCGGCGCGCGCACGCGTCGGCCGCTCGGGGCTCCATCGAGACGATTGATGCAAGTCGGGACGTGGTGGAGCACGCCGCGGTATGGGCGACCTGCGGCGGAGGCTCGCTCGCCGTTCGCCGAGTCGATGCGCTGTCGGAAGAGGGAGCCGCCCTCGCCACGCGCGCCGCGATGCAGCGCGGGCTCTCCTCCCTCTCGAACGAGCTGCTCGCGGCGCTCGCGATCGTCATCCTCGTCGCGGCATTCGCGCCTTCGGCCCCGTGGCCCCGGCCGGCGCTCGTGTCGGTGTTGATCGCGCTCGTCTCGACCTACCGACCCATTCGCGATCTCGCGGAGTCGTCGGCGGCGATCGATCGGGGAACCCGCGCGCTCGACGCGATGGCGGCTCTGAGACCGGCCGTTGCACGGGCCGAGTCTTCGCACCGGTCCTTCGCGGCTGGGTGCCTCGCGGCGCGCGGCCTCGCCGTCGACGTGGGCGGCAGGCGCGCGCGCGCTGGGCTCGACTTCGACGCGCGCCCGGCAGCGGTCGTCGCGCTCGTCGGCCCACCCGGCAGCGGCAAGAGCGCGCTGCTCGAGGCCATCGCCGGTGTGCGGCCGGCGCGGGGAACCCTGCACTTCGGCGACCTCTCCCTCGAAGGGGCCGGGGTGGGCCCCCACGAGCGCCCCGTTGCATGGGTTCCGCCCTCACCCCCGATCCTGCCCGCGACGTTGGCCGAGAATCTCGCCCCCGACGCCCCCGAGGACGCGGCCCGGATCGAAAGGGCGCGCGCGATCCTTCGTGCACTGGGCGACGAGACCATCGTCGCGCTCCCGGACGACGCCCGAATCGGCCCGCGCGGACGTGCGCTGTCGAGCGGCGAGTGTCAGCGCGTCGCGCTCGCCCGCGCGCTCGCGAGCGACGCCCCGGTCCTGCTCCTCGACGAGCCGACGGCGAACCTCGACGCCGACGGGGAGGCGAGGGCCATCGCCGTCATCGGCGAGCACGCGCGTCGCCGCTCCGTCATCCTGGTCAGCCATCGCCCCGCGCCGCTCGCGCTCGCAGCGGTGGTGATCGAGATGATCCCTCGGGACGACGTGCCGTCAGGGCAGGGGGTCGTAAGCGCACCGGAATCCGAGCGTCGCATCGCGTAGCTCACTCGGGTATCCGCCGCGATCGGACACCCGCGGCGAGTGCACGACGTCGTAGTCCCAGCTGCCGCCCCGTACCCCGCGGAGCCTCGCCTTCGCGTCGACGTGGTGAGGATCGATCGTGGGCAGAGCGGACCACGGCTTGCCGTCGTAGGCGTCGTCCACCCACTCGAGGACGTTGCCAGCCATGTCGAGCATTCCGAACGGCGACAGTCCCTTCGACGCGGTGCCGACGGGGCTCGGTCCGAACGTGCCGCATCCGCCCCACGTCTCGCCCCACACGTCCGCATACGGACAGTCGGGCCGCCACGAGCCCCAAGGGAACAGTCGATCGTCGCCGCCGCGCGCAGCGTGCTCCCATTCGACCTCGGTGGGCAGCCTCCCGCCGCGATGGGCGCAGGCAAGCCTGGCGTCGTGCCACGAGACGTTGGTCATGGGCAACGCATCACCCGCGAAGAACGGCTTCCGCGCGGGACAGGCGGTGCTCCGGACGCAGTCGTCGTACTCGCGGACCGTGACCTCCGTGCGATCCATGCAGTACGCACGGGTGAGCGTCACCATCCGGCGAGGCTGCTCGTCGAGGTCGAAGTCCTGGGAACGCGTGGTGCCGATCGGGAACGTCCCTGCGGGGATGGGGGCGGCGTTCGGCGGACAGCGAACCACAGGCGGAGCGAGCGGTTTGCTCGCAGCCGGCGGTACCCGCGAGCCGAAGCCGACCGAGAGCGGCACGACGAGCAGCGCGATCCGGGCGGCCCGCATCGAGATCGCGTTTATCACGGGAGAGGTCCGCGGGCCGAACGTGCTACCGTCAAACCCGCTTTGGACGATCACGAGCAAGGCTCGCGAGCGAGGCCGGAAGTGGGCGCAGGTACGACGGTTGGTGCCGCCGAGGCGCTCCATGACGTCTCCAACGCGCTCACGGTCGTCCTCGGCTGGCTGGACGAGGCCTCCCGCGACGGGCTGCCCCCCGAGGAGCTCAAGCGCGCGCTTGCCGTCGCTGCTCGCAAGGCCAGGGAGGCGCGGGTGCTTGCTCGGGAGGCGATCGGCGCCTCTCCCGCGCGCCCCGAGGCCCGCGCCATCGACGCTGTGGTCCTCGAGGTCCTCGACGCGCTCCGGATCGAGTCTGCGCGCGCTGGGGTGAGCGTCGTGCTCGACGGCATCGGCGGTGGCGCCGAGGTCGACGGTGCGGCTGCGCTCGGCCACGTGCTCACCAACCTGCTCCTCAACGCGATCGCATTCTCGCCTGCCGCGAGCACCGTCCGCGTGTCGATCGAAAGTAATCAACGCGCGGTTCGGGTCTGCGTCTCCGATCAGGGGCCCGGCGTCGAGCCGGGGATCGCCGATGTGTTGTTCGAGGGGCGGAGCAGCCGTCCAGGCGGCGCGGGCATCGGCCTGCGGCACGCGCGCGAGATGGTGCGTCGGCTCGGCGGCGAGCTCTCTCACATCGAGCACGCGGGGAGCGCCGGAGCGGGCGCGACGTTCGAGCTGCGGTTGCCGCGTCACTCCGTGGCCAACGTGCCCAGCGATGCGCCGCGCCGATCGTCGAGCTCGAGCGCCATGCCCTCGGTGGTGAGCGGCACCCGTGTGCTCGTCGTCGAGGACGATCGCGCGGTGTGTGCGCTGCTCGATGCCGGTCTCGGTGCGCGCGGCGCCGAGGTGATCGCCGTGCACGACGAGGCGTCGTTGCGTGCGCGCTTGCCCAGCCTCGGCCCGATCGACGCGGTGTTGTTGGATCTCTCGCCGATCGCGAGCGACGTTCAGGGGTCCCTCGCCGCCGTGCGTCGGGCGCTCCCCGATGCGGGCATCGTGTTCATCAGCGGATCGGCCGTCGCGCTGGAGCAGGATCTGACGGCGGGAGACCCGCGCACCCGTTGGGTCCGCAAGCCCTTCGAGGTCGGCGAGATCACCCAGGCCATCGGCGAGATCCTGCGGCAGCGCTCCCGCTGATGCGGCGTCGGACCGCCCTCGCCACCCTCGCCGCGCTGCCGCTTTCGTGTGCGCGCGGCGCTCGCGTCTCGGACGACTTGCTCGAGCTCGTGATCCCCAACGAGCCTTCGACGATCGATCCGCGGTTCACCAGCGACGTGTACGGCCTGCGGGTGGCGCGCCTCGTCCATGCGGCGCTCGTCGCGCCCGATCCCGAGACGGCTGCGCCCGTGCCCTGGCTCGCGGAGTCGATCGTCGACGAGCCCGACGGCGCGATCGTCGTGACCCTACGGGCGAACGCGCGCTTCCACGACGGCAGCGTCGTTGGCGCGGCCGACGTCGTCGCCACGTTCCGCGCGTTGGGCGACGAGAAGCTCGGCTCTCCTTCGCGCCGCGTCGTCTCGGAGCTCGCAGCGATCGAGGTCGTCGACGCGCGCCGGGTGCGTTTCCGCCCGAAGAAGCCACGGGCCACGCTGCGCGGCGATCTCGACGTGGCGATCCTGAAGGCCGACGAGGCCTCCCGAGTACGCGATGCCCCGCTCACCGGCTCGGGGCCGTTCCGGCGGGTGCGATGGGAGGCCGGAGCGATCACCCTCGCACCCGCGTCGACGTACGATTGGTTCGCCCCGCCGCCGACGCGGGGCGTGGTGGTGCGCACCGTGCGCGACGAGCCCGCGCGCGCGCTCCGCATCATCGCCGGGAGCGTCGACGTCGCGTCCAACGTGCTCGCGCCCGCGCTCGCGCTGTCATTGCCCGATCGAAGCGACGCGCCGCACGGGCTCCGCGCGTTTCGTCGTGCAGGGGCGGCGAGCACGTTCCTCGCGATCCAGTGCTCCCGGCCCGAGCTGGGGAGCGCCGAGGTCCGTCGCGCGATCGCTGCGTCCATCGACCGCGCGACGATCGTGTCTGCGAAGCTCGGCGGCGCCGCTTCTCTTTCGACGGGCCTCCTGCCGCCGACCATCGCCCTCGCACCGCGCGAACGAGCGGCGCTCACCTTCGATCCCGCGGGCGCGGCGTCGGTGCTCGCGCCGCTCGGCAAACGAGGTGTGCGGCTCGGCCTCGCGACGTCCACCGATCGCACGCGCATCGGCATCGCTCGCGCGATCGCGCAATCGATCAGCGATGCGGGGATCCCCACCGAAGTGCGCACTTACGAGTTCGGGACGTTCTTCGCCCGGCTCTCTGCCGGTGACTTCGATCTCGCGCCGCTCATCGCGAGCGAGGTCACCGATCCGGACGTGCTCCGATGGTACCTGCACGGCGATGCGCACCCGCCGCGTGGGGCGAACCGCGCGCGCATCCGCGACGCCCGGGTCGACGCTCTCCTCGATCGAGGGCTCTCGACCCTCGAGCCGACCGCGCGCCGTGGCGTGTACGAGGAGCTCGAGCAGGTGCTGCGCGACGTGATGCCGTACGTGCCGCTGTGGCACGAGGATCACGTCGCGGTCACCTCGTCGCGCGCCGCGAGCTTCCGCCCGAGCGTCGACGGACGCTGGGGCGCGCTCGCCGCGACGTGAAGCGTGATCAGGCCCCGGCGACCTCGGCGGGCATCTCGGCCTCGAGGCGCGGCGTGGTGCCGCCGGCGAGCTCTTCTTCCGTAGGCTCGCGCTTGAACCCGCAGCCCTCGGCCACGCACTGGATCATCGGCTTGGCCTTGGTGCCGCCGCGGACAAGGAACTCGGCGCCGCACTCCGGGCAGGGCTCGGGGATCGGCTTCTGCCAGAGCTTGAAGTCACACTTGATGGTCTCGTCCTTGTAGTTCGAGCAACCGTAGAACGTGCGGCCGCCGCGCTTGGCGGGACGAATCTCGATCAGGTGGCCGGTCTTGCACTTGGGGCAGTTGACCCCGAGCGGAACCGGCTGCGCGTTCTTGCAATCGGGGTAACCCGTGCACGAGAGGAACTGCCCGTAGCGGCCGCTGCGCAGGGCCATCGGCCGTCCGCAGACGTCGCAGAGGTACTGGGTGAGCTCGACCTTCGCCGCAGCGCCGTCGAGCCCGAGCGAGCGGATGCCCTTGCACTTGGGGTAGCCGCTGCAGCCGAGGAACCACCCGCGCTTGCTCCAGCGCTTGAGCATCGGCTTGCCGCAGAGATCGCACACCTCGCTCGAGGGTTCGGGCTCCGGCGTCCAGCGTTTGAGCTTCTTCGCCTTCTCGAGCTGGCTCTTGAACCGCTTGTAGAAGTTCGCGAGGAGCTTGGCGCGGGGGAGCTTGCCCTGCTCGACGAGGTCGAGCTCCTCCTCCATCTTCGCGGTGAACTCCGGGTCCATGAAGTCGAGGGCAGCCTCGACGAGGCCGTCGACGACCATCTTCCCCAGCTCGGACGGTTTGAAGGTGCGGCCGTCGGGCTTCTCGACGTAGTCGCGTGCCTGCACCTTCGAGATGATCTCGGCATAGGTGCTCGGGCGACCGATGCCGCGCTCTTCGAGTGCACGCACCAGGGAGCCTTCGTTGTACCGCGGCGGGGGCTGCGTGAACTTCTGCTCGGCGGTGACACCCGGCGGCGTGACGAGCGAGAGCACCTCGCCCTCTTCGAGGGGCGGCAGCTCGGCGTCTTCTTCCTTGGGCTCTTCGCGGCCGGTCTTCGCCTCGGCGGGCTTCTCTTCGCCCTCGTCTTCGCCGGCGAGCTCGGTGACCTCTTCGTCGGGCTCGCGCTTCTTGGCGTAGGCCTCGAGCCAACCGGAGAACTTGAGCACGCGACCCGACGCGCGGAGCCCATGGGTGACGCTCCCCGCGGTCGCTTCGATCTCGGCGCTCGTCTGGTCGTAGACCGCGGGCGTCATCTGCGACGCGACGAAGCGGTTCCAGATCAGCCGATAGAGCTTGAGCTGCTCGGGCTTGAGGAACTTGGCGATCTTCTCCGGCGGAAGATCGAGCGAAGTCGGGCGGATGGCCTCGTGGGCCTCCTGCGCGCTCTTGCGGGACTTGTAGACGTTGGCGGTCGCCGGCAGGTGCTGCGCGGTGAAGGTCTGGCCGATGTACTCGCGGACCGCGGTCAGCGCGTCGTCGCTCACGCGCACCGAGTCGGTACGCATGTACGTGATCAAACCCACGAGGCCGAGCTCCTTGCCGAGCTCCACGCCCTCGTAGAGCCCCTGCGCGACCTGCATGGTGCGCTTGGCGGGGAAGCGGAGGATGTTCGCCGCGTCCTGCTGGAGCTTCGAGGTGGTGTACGGCGCCGTCGCTCGGCGCTGACGCTCGGCGCGGGTGACCTTGGCGACCTTGTACTTCGCCTTCTGCAGGTCGGACTCGACGCGACGCGCGGTCGTCTCGTCGGCGATCTTGTCCTTCGAGATCGCCTTGCCGTCCCAGCTGTGCAGGCGGGCGGTGAAGCCGGGCTTCACCTTGCCGACCAGGCGGGAACCGAGGTTCCAGTACTCCTCGGGGACGAACGCTTCGATCTCGCGCTCGCGGTCGACGATCAGACGCAGCGCGACGCTCTGCACGCGACCGGCCGAGAGGCCGAAGGCGAGCTTCGACCAGACGAGCGACGACACGTCGTAGCCGACGATGCGGTCGAGGATCCGGCGGCAGCGCTGGGCGTCGTAGAGATCGCTGTCGAGGTCGCGCGGATTGTCGACGCCGTGCTTGACGCCGGTCTTGGTGATCTCGGTGAAGAGGACGCGGCGGGTCGGCTTCTTCGCCGACTTGAGCTCTTGCGCGAGGTGGAACGCGATCGCCTCGCCTTCGCGGTCGGGGTCGGTCGCGAGCATGATCGCGTCCGCTTCCTTGGCCGCGTCCTTGATCTCCTTGAGCGTCTTCTCTTTGCCCTCGATGACCTCGTAGGTCTCGGCGAAGTCCTTCTCGATGTCGATCCCGAACTTCTTCGGGAGGTCCCAGACGTGGCCCTTCGACGCGAGCACTTGGTAGCTCGGGCCGAGGTACTTCTTGATGGTCTTCGCCTTTGCCGGCGACTCGACCACGACGAGAGTGTTGCCACGTGACGCCATCGAAAATCCAGATTCCTTTGTGAATTCAGCTATTTGCTAGCCGAAAGACCCCAAAAGGGCCTTCCCTTGTTACCCCCTCGACCGTCCACGTCAAGAGCAGGGCCCGGACGGGGCCGACAGGGAGGCCCGTCGCGAGCACCAGTTGGTCGATGCTCATGGGCCCTTCGCGAAGCGCATCCAGAAGTCTCCTCTCGTCAGGTGGAGGGAGCAGTGACTCGGCCGTGTGGCGGCCAGCAAGCGAGACCCGAGGACAAGGTAGAGGGGTGGAAGAAGATGCCGTCGACGACGAGGAGGTGACGCGGCGGGACGGTGGAGCTGGGTTCGGGTCGTACGGCGCGTCCTGCCACGGTTGGCTCCACAGCACGTCCAGGTCGCTCCCCACGCCGTGTTGGTCGAGGCCGAGGCCCTGGAGGATGGGCGCCGGCGAGATCAGCGGTCGTGCGGTGTCGCGCATCTCGAGGAGGTTGCCCTGCATCGCGGGATCCCACGGTGCACCGGGCACGAGCCAGAGACCCCGGGCGAATCGCCGCGCCTCGGCGGCGGTGTTGCGCGCTCCGCTCTCGAGCGGGGCCGAGACGACGATGACATGATCGGAGAGCGCAGCGATCGCGGCGTTGCGTTCATGGAAGCGTGGCTTGCTGCCGCGCTCGAGAAACCCGACCAGACCGCCCTGCACGACGATGCGACGGAACAGCGCGGAGTTGCCCGCAGGCGAGAATCGATCGACGGAGGTCGGGAGCACTGCGAGCGTGCGCCCGTTGACCGAGAGCGCCCCCTCGTGCGCCGCGGCGTCGATTCCGTACGCGCCTCCGCTGACGATCGTCGCTCCCCGGCGGGCCAGCGTCGCCGCGAGCCAGAACGTGTACCGCCACGCCTCGGGAGGAGGGCGGCGCGTGCCGACGATCGCGACGGGCGCCGGAAGAAAGTCGAGGTCGCGGGCGAGGGGCCCAGCGACCTCGAGGTGATCCGGCCCCTTCGGGTAACGAAGACGCGCGGGGAACTGACGGTCCAGTGATTCGATGCGCTTGCTCACCTCGCCGCGTCGACGGGGACGCGGCGGTGGTTGCGTGCGCGTCAGAAGCTCACTTGCTCTACTTCTTGGCGAAGTCGAACAGGTCGCCGAGCGCCACCTTGTCGAGCTTCTTGCGCTCGAGGATGGTGTTCACGGCGCGGAGGACGCGCGTGCGCGTCGGGCCCGGAACCGGCTTGCCGGTGAAGAGCTTCATCAGCTGCACGGGCGAGAGCGGACGACCCGAGCGCGGCTTGCCCTGGGCCTTCTCCTTGGCCTTGGCGTCAGCGCCCTCGGCCTTCGCGCGGCGCTTCGCGAGCTTGAGCGCGCGGTCTGCGGGCTGCAGGCCTTCGAGGTGCTTCGACACCACGAGCAGCTGACGCTTATCGATCTTCTTGCTGGTGAGGAACTGCTCGAGCTTCGACGACATGGCACTCCTGTGCGCGGAATTCGCAGACCCACGTTCGGCGGGTCCGCGGAAAGGGCGCGCACTCTAGCGCCCGCAACGGTCGCCGCGCAAGGCGCGCCCCTCAGCCGACGCCGCTCGCCTCGGCCGGGAGCTCCTGGGACGTCTCGGCGGGAGCCTCTTCAGCCTGCGCATCGAGCTCGGCGCGGAGCTGCTCGACCAGCTCGCGCGCGCGCGGGCTCAGCGCATCGGGCGCGGGGATGGCGACCTCGATCACGACGTGCAGCGCTCCCCGAGCGCGGCCCTTGCCCTCGAGCTTGGGAATTCCGCGACCGCGCACCACGACGACGTGACCGGAGTTGGTTCCCGGCGGCACGTCCATCTCGAGGGGCTCGTCGTCGAGGGTCGGGACGTTCACCTTGGCGCCGAGAATTGCGTCGGTGAGAGAGACGCGAAGACGCGTGGCGAGGTCGACGCCGTGGCGCTCGAAACGCTCGTCGGGCTCGATCTCGATTTGTACCAGCACGTCGCCCGCGCCCGCCGGGCCGGGAATGCCCTGACCGGGAACGCGCAGGACCTGCCCCTCGTCGATGCCGGCGGGGAAGGCGATGACGATCTTCTTGCTCTTCTCGCGCGCGCCGGAGCCGTGGCACTCCTTGCAGGGCGACTCGATGACGCGGCCCTCGCCGCGGCACGTCGGGCACGGCGCGGTGAACATGACGAAGCCGCGCGCGTTCGAGACGTGACCGCTGCCGCGACAGGTGCTGCACGCCACGGGCTGCGTGCCGGGCTGGGCGCCGCTGCCGTGACACTCCTGACAGGGGGCGGGATAGCGGACGGAGATCTCTCGTTTGCAGCCGAAGGCGGCTTCGCGGAGCGTCAGTCGCTCGGCGACGCGGATGTCGGGTCCGCGACGCTGCCCGCGTCCTTGGCCCCGGCCCCCGCGCTGGGGTGCACCGCCGAAGAACTCGCTGAAGAGATCCTGGAAATTGCCGAACAGATCGCCGAGGTCGACACCCGGGAAGCCGCCGCCGGCAGCGCCCTCGAGCCCAGCGAACCCATACTGGTCGTAGACCGTGCGCTTCTCGTCGTCCGACAGCACCTGGAAGGCTTCGGTCGCCTCTTTGAACCGGGCGGCCGCAGTCGCATCGCCGTTGTTGCGATCGGGATGGTGCTTCAGAGCGGCCTGCCGGTAGGCCTTGCGGACTTCCTCGGCGGTCGCGGTGCGAGAGACGCCGAGCACTTCGTAGAGGTCGCGGCGCTCTTCCATGGGACCGAAATTCACATACCCACGACCGCTTTCGGCGGATCCGTGGAATTCGCAGGGCCGTCGGCGGATCAGGGCGGATCAGGAAATTGAGAGAGGATCGGCCGACGGGGCACCCCGTCTCGACCAACCATGCCCTGGCGACTCTAAGTTCGGCCAGGACCGTGTCAACTACATCCAGCGATTGGAATTGGTCGCCGATCGACCCGTAGGGATCAGCCGTGGCGCTGCGAGAGCTCCGCCGACAACTGGGCGATGAGCGCTTCCTGCTGTTGCAGGCGCGCGCGCACGTCGTCCGACGGAGCCGTGCCGAGCTCGCGTTCGAGCTGCTCGATGCGGTCCTGTGCCTGCGTGAGTGCGCGGCGGAGCGCGTCGAGCTCGGCGTTCACTGCCACCCGCTGTTCGTCTGCATCACCCACGGGCTCGGCATCGGCACCGAGCTTTTCGAGCTCGGCGATCCGCCACGAAGCAGTCTGGAGCGCAGCCTCGCGGCGTGCGGCGTCGCGGGCGAGCGACTCGGTCCGTGCGCGCTCGATCTCGACGTCGCGGCGCGCGACCTCGAGCGCGGTGCGGGTCTCGTCGACCAACCGATCCCGACGGCGAATCTCGGTGACCAGGGTCGCGAGCTCACGGCGCGCGAGCTCGAGCTCCTGGAGCAGCTCCGGGGGCGGCTCGACGACGCGCGTCGGGACGGGCAGGGGCAAGCCACCCTCTTCGACCTGTGCGACGAGCTCGCGGATCATTCGCTCGCGGCGCACGAGCTCGATGCGTGCCTGGCGGAGCTCCTCACCGGCCGTGCGGAGCGCTGCCTCGAGCGATGCCACATCGTGCTCGTGCGTGGACGCGATGGCCTCGAGCTCCTGCCGATAGCGGACGGCCATCGTCTCCGCCTTGGCGATGCGCTCCTGGGCTGCTTCGATCGAAGATGCGTTTGCAGCGGCGCTCTCCTCGCGACGCGTGGCATCGGCGAGTTGCCCTTGGAGCTCGCGGGCACGCCCGATCGCGGCGGCGAGCTCACGCTCGCGTACAGCGAGCGCGGTCGCGAGCTCGCGATCGCGCGTGACGAGCTCGGACGCCCGCGACGAGAGCTCGCGCTCTCGGTCGACGATGCGCTGCTTCTGATCTTCGTTTGCCGCCTGGGCTTGGTGGACCGCGGCGCGGAGCGAGACCACCTCGGCCGCGAGTGCATCGCGCTCTTGCTGGACGCGCGGATCGATCGCTGCGGCGCGCGGAGTCGCGAGCTGGGTGCGTGCTTCGATCAGCTCGGCCTCGAGGGCGAGGGTGCGCTCACGGAGCTGGGCGAGCTCGGGGTTGTGGCGTGCGGAGCCGAGCTCGATCGCGATGCGCTCACGTGCGCGGCGCTCGTCCTCGAGCTCCTTGCCCACGCGCTGTGCCTTGTCGCGGAGCTTGCGGAGCTCGTCGTGTTGAGAGCGCAGCTCGTTGGCGGAGCGCTCGGCGCGCAGGGACTCTTCACCCGCGCGGGCCTCGGCCTCCTGACGCTTCTGATCGGCGGCGACGATCTGCAGTCGCAGCGCATCGAGCTCGCCGGGGTCGGTGCCAGCCTCGACCGCGATCTCGTCGCGGGGGATCTGGATGATTTCGTACGCTTCGAGCGCTGCAACGCTGCTCTGCGCCGCGACCGCGACGAACCACTCGGGGGGCTCCGGGGTCGCGACCAGTGACGCGTCGAAGGCGATGGATGGTTCACGCTCGGGCGCGAACTCGGCGATGGCGTACGCCGCGAACGCAGCGACGCCCGCCATGCGTACCTCGGCGAACTGCAGCGCGCAGAGGTCGTAGAACTCGGTGTACGAGGGAGCGGGTGACCCCTCGCGGGCGCGGGTCCAGGCGGGACCGGCCTCGCGGTTCCTGCTCGCCACCAGGGCGACGCCGGTCGGCCCGACGAGCCGACGGACGTAGGCGAGCGCGGCCTCGGCGTCGCCGAGCATGCCGAGGTCGGGCACGAGCGCGAGATCGAACGCACCCTCGCGAACGCCGAGGTCGCCCGCGCGGAGCGGCGCGATGGTGATGCGTGGGTCGATGCCGCGCTTGGGGGCCTCGACCGACGGTCGCGGGTCGTAGACGTAGAGAAGGCGGGCGCCGAGCGCGAGGATCGCGTCGAGCAGCGAAGGGTCTTCGGGGGCGAGGACCGCAACGCGCCGACCGGCGATCAGCGGCTCGGCGTAGACGGCTAGGACGTGTGCCGGGGACACAGGGGGGCGGAGACTAGGTACGACAACTCACGGCAGTCAAAGCTCCCGTGCCGAAGGGGCTGATTCAGGCGGCAGCTCGCGTCGAGGCAGGGACCGGAGTCGGTCGCGCTTCGGTGCCGGTGCTCGCAGCGAGCATGCCGCGGACGCGCGCGACGATCGCCTGCGCGCTCGCGTCGGCGGGGCGAACGCAGAGCACTCGCTCACCTTCGGAGCGTCCGAGCGCGGTGGTCGCCTCGTCGTCGGCGTGCATCGAGCGGGCGAGCGCGCCGAGCGTGGCGATCGCCTCGGCAGAATCCGAGCGAACGAGGATCTCCGGGACGAGGCGGAAACCTCCCGCGCCGTGCACGATCCCACAGCCGACCTCGACCGCCCGGAGGCTTCCCCCGGCAGCCGGCTCGATCCGGATTCGAACCTCGTCGACCTTGCGCCCGGCGGTGCGTGCGATGGCTCTGACCCGCGCGCCCTCGGTGGTGCGAAGCGCGTCCGCGATCGGCGAAAGGATCGACCACGCGTCGACGACGCGATCGGGAGGGAGCTGTCCCGCGCGACCGCTCGTGAACAGCGGCAGCAGGAGCGCCGCATTGACCGCCACCCCGAGCGCCGCGCGCGGATCCCGCCGAGCGAGGACGATGACCGCAACCGTCGCGGCCAGGCCAAGGGTGATCCCGAGGACGCGGCCGAAGGTGCCGCCTGGATCGAACGGACCGAGCGCGCGTCGCGTCCGTCCGCCGATGGCCGCTTCGGGAATCGCGAGCCACCTCGAAGAGGCCGCGCGGTAGGGATCCTCGGGAAACGGCGCCCGCAGCGTCCCGAGCGCCATCGCCGTGACCACCAGGAGCGCGCCGGTGAGCGGGAAGCTCGTCCACGTGGCGGCGATTGCCAGCGCCGACGCCGCGCCGAACCCGACGGCGCGTGCGTTCGGGCCCAACGGCAGGAGCGGCCGGAACGAGGCCTCGCGGTCGGCGTCACGATCGCGACGCAACAGCGCGAGCGACAGCGCGAGCCCCAGAGCGCCCGAGAGCAACGCAAAGGCGGTGCGCGCGCGCTGGCCCGTCGGGCTCGGCGTGACGGTCGCATCGCGGTGCTCCAGCGCCGCGGCGCTCGCCGCGATGTTCGGCAGCGCCTTCGGGTCGACGCGGAGGATCCAGCGCGCGTCGTCGTGCGGAGACACGTGCGGACGCGTGATCTCGACCTCGTCGCGGAGCGACCCGCGACGCAACGCGACGAGCGCCAGCCCCTCGGCCGAGTGCTCACCGTCGCCCGCGACGTCGGCGAGGGCCAGCTTCGGCTCGGTCGGTGCGGCCGGGAGCGCGATGACGATCTTCCCGCCGTCGTATCCCTCGGGCCACTTGGGGGCGGTCCACGTGAACTTCGTCAGCGCGCCGTCGCGCACGAACGCGCCGGACCTGGCGAGGTCGACGCGGTAGCGGATGGACACGGTGTATTCGCCGCGCGCGAGCCCATCGACGCCCAACCGAACGCGGAGCTTGTGCGGCTCCTTCGCCGGCTCGACGAACGCGGGCACGGCCGCGCCCTTCGCGTCGGTCGCTGTCGCGGGCCACCCCGGACCATCGCGTCCGGCGAGCGTCGCCTCGTCGGCCGGCGGCTCGACGCCGTCTTCGATTCCCTCGAGGACGAAGGCGCGGAATTTCTTTCCCGAGACGTGCAGCCCGACGGTGTGCGTGATCTCCGCATGGCCGGAGTCGTCGAGCTCGAGCCGAACGTCGGCACGTTCGAGCGAGGCATCGCCCCAGGCCGCGCCCGCATGGGCGTCTCCGGCTACGGCGAGCATCGAGCCGCCGAGCACGGCCGAGGCAAAGGTCACGGCGATGCGCATGGGGGAACGCTCGTCGTTACTCCGCAACGGCCGAAAGGGGCCAGTTTTCGTCGCCCGAGTTTTCTTGCTAAGCCATCGTCCATGTCCCGGCTGTTCTCGAGGGCGTTCGCCTGCATCGCGGTCCTTACGTGCTTCGCTCCGCGACCGGCCTCGAGTCAGTCCACCCCGCAGAAGGCCTCGCAGGTGCAGGGTGAGCTCGCGCGGCTGGCGACAGGCGCCGAGTACAAGGGGTTCCATGTCGGGGTCGAGGCGATCGAGATCGACACCGGGCGGGTGCTCGTCGCCGCGGGGGAGCACCAACCGCTGAACCCCGCGTCGAACGAGAAGCTGGTCACGGCGATCGCGGCGCTCTCGATCCTCAAGCCGGAGCACGTCTTCGAGACGGGGCTCTATGGCCCCTCCACCAAAGGCCCGGTGGTCTCGGGTCCCCTGGTCCTCAAGGGGTACGGCGACCCTTCGCTCTCGGTCGGCGATCTCTACGAGATGGCCCTCGAGCTCAAGCGCGATGGCGTGAAGCGGATCGACGGCGGCATCGTGGTCGACCAACGCTTTCACGACGAGCAGTTCACGCCGCCGGCGTTCGAGCAGCAGCCCAACGAGTGGATGCCGTTCCGCGCGCCGGTCGCCGCGATCTCGCTCAACGAGAACGTCGTGGTGGCGACCATCCGCCCGGGCGGCGGTGATCACGCGATCGTGTCGTTCTGGCCACCCGGTTTCGTCGACGTCGAGGGCACGGTGAAGCTCAACGACGGAGGCGGCTCGAACGTCGGCATGCAGCTCGGCCCTTCCGCGACCGATCCGACGCGCATGCGCGCGGTGGTCAGCGGTTCGATCCCGAGCGACGTGCGCGGCGTCACCTACTACCGCCGCGTCGAAGATCCGCGGTTGCTCGCCGGCTACGCGCTGAAGGCTGTCCTCGTGGACCTCGGGATCGAGGTCAAGGGCGAGATCCGCGGTGGCACGGCCAACGCGCACACGTTGCTCGCGCGACACAAGTCTGCGCCCCTCGCGGCGCTCCTCCTCCCAGTTGGGAAGAACAGCGACAACTTCTACGCCGAGATGATCCTCAAGGCCCTCGGCGGCGAGAAGAAGGCACGCCCTGCAACGACCGAGGGCGGCGCGGAGCTCGCGACGAAGTTCCTCGAGCGCATCGGCGCGTTCGACACCGGCGTGGTGGTGAAGAACGGGAGCGGGCTGTTCGACGCCAACCGCGCGACGGCCCACGAGCTCGCGACGTTGTTGCGCTGGGCGTATCGCGAGCCGTCGATCCACGGCGAGGTGCTCACGCACCTCTCGGTCGGCGGAGTCGACGGCACCCTGCACGGCCGCTTCCGCTCCGAGCACGCGCGCCGCGCGGTCCGCGCGAAGACGGGAACGCTCGACGACTCGGTTGCCCTCTCGGGGTTCGTGCTCGCGCCGCCGGGTCGCAGCCCCGTGGCGTTCTCGGTTCTGATCAACAACTGCAAGGGCAAGGTCGCGCAGGCGCGCGGCTTCGCCGACAAGCTCGTGGCGAAGATCGTCCACGAGGTGTGGAGCGGCGCGAGCTGAAAACTCGCTGAGGCTACGCCACCACAGCCGCAGCACGCAAAGGCCGCTCTGGTCCGCAGTCGGTCGAACCGCACTACGGGACGCTGGTCGCGCAGTGTCATCCGCGAAGACTCTCCAGTGGCCCTCGACGGGTTGAGCGAAGGGTCGGCGGGGTCGGGGGTGCTGCGTCCTGGGCGATGTCCCGCCAGACGCGACGCTGTTCTGGACGGAGCGGCGTTCGTTTCCTCGTCGGACCCGGAGCGCTGGCAGCCAGCGACGAGCGCGAGAGCGCGAGGATCTCGCGTTGCCCGGGCTCAGGGAGGTGCGACGCGTCCTAGCACCCCGCTGGGGCACCGCGTCCGCCACCGTCGCGACGTTTCCACCGCAGCAGAGTGCAGCGGCGCGAGTAGTGCACAGATCAACGAGCGCATCGTCCGCTCACCCATGGCGTACGCCGTGTCCCGTGAGGGTCGCGCCACGCCGCCCGCATCGTGTCAGCCTGACTCACGAACGATCCGCCGTGAACCGCGCGAGCCTCGTCGCCATTCGGAAGGACGGCACAGTCGACGCATGCCCTGGGCGGGTCGTCGACGTACTTGTCAACCACCCACTCCGCAACATTACCCCCGAGGTCAGCCGTGCCCCAGCGACCGAGGCCTTTCGGACGGCTTCCGACGAATTCGGGCAGGAGCAGCCCAAGTCCGCTGAAGTCGTTGTAGACGGCGCGACTTGAATCGACTGCCACGCTCGTGGGTGGCGACGACCATGGATAGACGCGCTGTTCGCCTCCTCCGGAGCCGGCGTAGATCCACTCCGCCTGCGTCGGTAGGCGTCCTTCATCCCAGGCGCAGAACGCGAAGATCTCGTACCAGGTTACGCACGTTATCGGCAGGTGTTCATTGGGTCCCGATTCCTCGGTCCACGTAGATCGATAGCGTGCGTCGCCGACGTCGCAGGCTTTCACGTCAGAGAGGCGTGCTCGCAGCGTCACTGCCGTTTCTGCGATCGGCCAACCTGCCTTCCATCCACTGTCGGGAATCAATGGATGGGCACCCGCCCCCTTGGCCGGCGCGGCGTAACTGCTCACGAACGCACGGAAGCGACCGACGGTCACTTCGTAGCGGTCGAGGCGGAACGACGAGACCGTTGCCGGATAACTCTTGGTCGTCTCTTCAATTCCGTTGAAGAAGCGAAGAAGCGTAGCGGCACACTCGGTCTCCAGGGCAGTGATGAGGCGTCGTCGTGCTCGCGCGAGCTCGACGGCCGAGCCCACTGCGCATGGCGCAGCCCTCACGCAGGCGCGGTCGTCGCGATGTATCAACGCGGTCAGGAGAACTGGTCTGCGAAGTGCGGACGGCGAGGATCTGCGATAGGTGGGGCGCTTGGCGGCGCGGCCGTGGCCCGCCGCAACGGTCCACAAGAAGACCCGAACGCTCGCAGCGCGGCAACGCGTGGTTCCATGCGCGCGGGATACGCGCTCTTCCGTCAGCGGCGCACAACAACGAGTTCACGCGCGCGGAGGTAGTCGCGTCCCACTGTCCACCGCGCGCATGCGCCTCGCAGGAGCCAGGACGACCGCATCGCGCGGTGTAGGAGGTAGGCGTTATGGAACAGATCTCCAAGCGGCTTGGTTGGCTGCTGCCGATGCTCTTGGTCGGATGTGGCCCGAGCGCGGAGCGCAGCCAGCAAGCGCTCCAACATGAGGACTCGGCGATGGCGGACACCGGACCGGGCATGGACGGCGAGCAGCCGAACGGCGAGGACCCGGGCGAGATGGAGGGCGAGGAGCCCACCGACGCGGGCGCGCCGAGTGAGGACACGGCGGGGCCGTCGAAGGACGCCGGCAGTGCGATGGACACCGGCGTGATGGACGCCAGGGACGCCGCCCCGCGGCCCGAAGACGGTCTGTATCTCGACTTCGTGTTGCACTTCGCGGGGCCGGCATCCGACCCGCGTCCGAACAACTGCATCTTCATTCGCACGACCACCGGCCGGACGATCGACGTTGGCGGCTACGTGGTCCGGAGCGAGAGCAACTCGTTCACGATGCCGGCTGGCACGAGCGTCCCGGCGTCCGACGCGCTCGTCGTGCACTGGAACTCGGCGGGCACCAACGACGCCGACGACGTGTGGACGGGGCCCGGCGTGGGCAACCTGTCGACGCTCGAGGACGAGGTCATGGTGATGCGGCCGGCCTCGGCGACCAATCGCGTCGTCGCCTATGTTCGCTGGGACACCGACGGCACGTTCGGCAACGCGCCGACCGATCCGTACGGCACCACCGGCGTCTCGCTTCCGACGACCGCGATCGCGAGGGCGGCGGGCGCGTGGGACACGAGCTACGTGAACGTCGCCGGCGTCGATTTCACCCGGCAGGCGCTCCAGCTCCGAGAGCGTGTGGGCGCTCCGGGGACCACCGCCTCGGATTGGTTCATCGTCACGAAGTAGGAATCCCAGACGACCGCACGGCGTGCGTCGTGCGGTCGGCGTCCCTCGTGATGAGAGTGTTCGCGCGTCGCTGGTTGCGAGGGGCCATACTCATGCGTTGGCTCGACCAACGGCGCACCATCGGTCGCCCTCTCGACGGGATCGACAGGGCGCCGCAGGCGGCCGCGAGCGTGACGATCGCCAGAAGACTTCGCTGGCGACGCATGACCTACTGACGACTGCTCAGACGGTGAAGTCCTTCACCGTGATCTTCGCGCGGTCGCCGATGCCGAGGCCGAGGTCCGCCGCCGCGGGGATGTATGCCGGGTCGCGGCCGACGTCCTTGAGGGACTTCATGCCCTTCTCCTTGCGGATCTTGTCGACGAGCTCCCAGCCGAAGGTGTCCATCGCGACCGGGTCGGTGGCGACGTAGACCGCTTCGTGCGGGACGTACGAGATGACCTCGACCGGGCCGCCGTCGTACATGACCTTGTAGCCGTCGGTGATGTGGAGACGGACGCGGCTCTTGATCGCCTCGTGCGCGTACAGCTTGGCGATCTGCGGCGAGGCGTGGTGCGCGTGGTGCTCGTGGGGCACGTTGATCGACCCGTGGGTCATGTTCTTGAGGCAGCCGGTGTAGCCGCAGATCGCGTGGTCCTTGATCAGCGAGACGTTGATCACCGCGGTCGCCTCGATGAGCGGTCGCGCGAACTTGGTATTGATCTTCGCCTTGCCATCGCTGAACGCGATGTCGGGCGTGGCCATGTCCTTGTTGCTGTGGACCGCGCACTTCACGCCGGCAGGGACGTTCGATTGATCGACGCGCGTACCCGCGAGGAACGAGCCGTACTGCTCGTACACGACGATGGAGGTGGCCGGGACGCCGGACTCGATGAGCCCAGCGAGGATGACGTCGACCAACTCCTTGTTGGTGCCGAACTTCTTCCCCTTGGCGATGCCATTGAGCTTCACGGCGACCTTGTCGCTCTTGTGAACGAACTTGGAGAAGGCCGCTCCGAGCGACTTCTCGCCGGTGAACTCGAGCATGGCCTTCTCGAGCATCGCCTTGGCGGCCTCGGGCTTGGGGTACAGGCCGTTCGCCTGCAGCGAGCCCGTCTTGGTGACCTTCACGATCTTCCCGGGCGCCGACATCGGCGAGAAGCCGGCGGGCGGCCCGGCGGCCCAGGAGGTCTGTGCGCTCGCAGTGTCGACCTTGCCGAGCGTCGCCACGGCGGCGGCGCCGGCTGCTGCGGTTCCGATGAAGCCGCGGCGCGACACGCCGTTGTCATGATCCTCGTGCTTGCCCATCCGTAGTCCTCCGTCTGCCGTGTCTGATGCGCCCCGCGACCCGCGCGACGCGTCCTCGAACTTCAAACTTGCCGGAAACCATCGCCGGCGTCGACCTCTCAGAACGTCCCCCGATGAGGCTCCGCCGGCGGGCCGCCGGCGGGCGGCGGGGTCCGCCGGTCTCGGTGAGCCTTCAACTGCGCGGAATCACAGCAATCGAGGTCTCCGCGCCGGCTGGCACCGCCCGCGCAATGGCTCCCTCCGCCCGCACACGCCGGAGCTCGGCGCGACGCGCGGCACGGAGAAGCAACGCCATGGATTCGTTCAACCGCAAGATGAAGGCCGTCTACACGATCGTCGACAAGGGCGCGAACAAGTCGGTCTGGGTCCGAATCGGCTGGGCCCACGAGAACCAGGACGGTTCGTTCAACCTCAACCTCGATGCGCTGCCGGTGAACGGCCGGCTGCAGGTGCGCGACTGGGAGTCACGCGAGGACTGGCTCGCACGCAGCGGCGGGCGCCGCGAGGAGCACGCGGCTGGTCCCGCGATGTGATCCGCCGCGTCGCGTGGGCTCGGCATCGCACGAGCCCGCGCGGCGCGTCCTCTCTTTCATTCCAATTCAACTTCCAATTCATCCCGACGGGAGTTCGTCATGACTCGCCCGATGACCCGTTCGAGCGAAACGCGCGGCATGCGCCGTTGGCTCGCGTTCTCGCTTCCCCCCTTCGTCGTGCTCTGTCTGGTGCTGGTCGGTCGGCGCGTCGCCGTTTCCGATGCGGCGGCCGCGTCGTCGTCCGTCGTGGTCGGGCCGCCCATCGACGCGTTCGTCGAAGCTGCCGCCACCGCAATCGACGGCGGTGTTGCGTCGACGGATGCCGGCCCAGAGGCAGCGCGACCCGCCCTCGAGATGCTCGCTGATGGTGCCGTGATGGTCGATCTCAACCTCGCCACCGAGGAGGAGCTGCGACGACTTCCTGGGATCGGCCCCGGCCGCGCACGCAAGATCGTCGAGCTGCGGACGCGCCTCGGGAGGCTCAAGTCCATCGACGATCTCGCGCGCATCAAGGGGTTCGGTCGGGCACTCATCAAGCGCATTCGTCCGCTCGCCAAGACATCGTGAAACACCGAGAAGTGTCGGGGTATCCCGACACTTCGTGTTGCAAAGTGTTGGTGTTTTCGATTTGCGCAAATCATGACTTCGGAGATTGGATGTTGCCGTCCAATCGGACTATGTTGAACGCGTCTTCGAGGTCCAAAGAGGTCCCAAGAGCCGATGAGGGAGTTGATGCAAGTCGACACGAAGAGCCGCCGCGGCGAGGGCCGCCGTGACCAGGTCACGAAGGGAAGCGAGAAGCTGCCGCCCGACGCTCGACTCTTCGCCCATCCGCGCCTCGAGATCTGCGGCGCGATCGCGCGCCGTGCGGGCGTGAGCTTTCGGCTCCTCTGCGACGAGTTGGAACTGAGCGACGGCAATCTGAGCGCGCACCTCCGTGCGCTCGAGAACGAGTCGATCATCGCGGTCGAGCGAACCTTCGACGGACGACGCCGTCTCTCGCAGTACCGGCTGACCGATGCCGGACGCGATCGCCTGCGTGCTTACGTCGAGTGGGTCCAGTCGTTCGCCCGTGCGCTCGAGCCTCACGTCGCCGAGGCGGCGAGCGGCCGCGTGTCGGTCGTGGCGCGGCTCGACTCCGAGCGCTGAGCCTGGCGTCGCGCACGACCTGCACACGGCCCAATCTGGGTGCGGGTGCGCCGACGTGTGCATGTGCGCTTGCCGCCACCATATCTCGGGTCTAGGAGCCCCCTCGGTTTGCGAGCGCGGCGACGGCGTGGCCGTCGCACAGCGCGCCCCGCGAGACTCAACGTCGAGGAAGGGATCCCATGGCCACCAAGATCGCGATCAACGGGTTCGGACGCATCGGTCGCTGCATCGTCCGGGCGATGATGGAGCGTAAGGACAACGAGCTCGAGCTGGTCGCGATCAACGACCTGACCGATCCGGCCACGCTCGCGCACCTGCTCAGGCACGACTCGGTGCACCGCAAGGCGCCGTTCGACGTCGGCGTGACCGACGGCGGCCTCGTCATCGGCGGCCGCACGGTCAAGGTCTACGCCGAGAAGGACCCGGCCAAGCTCCCGTGGAAGGAGCTCGGCGTGTCGCTCGTCCTCGAGTGCACCGGCCGCTTCCGCGACCAGGCCGGCTGCAAGAAGCACCTCGATGCGGGCGCCAAGAAGGTCATCATCTCGGCCCCCGGCGAGGCCGACGTCGACGCGACGTTCTGCATCGGCATCAACGCCGATCAGTACGATCCGGCCAAGCACCACATCGTGTCGAACGCATCGTGCACCACCAACTGCCTCGCGCCGGTCGCCAAGGTCCTCGACGAGACCTTCGGGATCGTGAAGGGCCAGATGACGACGGTGCACTCGTACACCAACGACCAGATGGTGCTCGACCTGCCGCACAAGGATCTGCGCCGCGCGCGTGCCGCTGCGTTGTCGATGATCCCGAGCTCCACCGGCGCCGCCAAGGCGATCGGTCTCGTGCTCCCGCAGCTCGCGGGCAAGCTCGACGGGTTCTCGATGCGCGTGCCGACGCCCGACGTTTCGATCGTGTGCCTCGTCGTCGAGGTCTCGAAGGTGACCGACAAGGCCGCCGTCAACGCCGCGCTCGAGGCCGCCGCCAAGGGCCCGCTCAAGGGCGTGCTCGCCTATACCAACGAGGAGCTCGTCTCGTCGGACTACATCGGCGATGCGCACTCCTCGACGGTCGACGCCAAGCTCACCAAGGTCATCGGCGGAAACCTCCTGTCGGTGCAGGCCTGGTACGACAACGAGATGGGCTTCTCCCACCGCATGGTGGACCTCTCGAAGCTCATCGTCTCGAAGTTCTGATCACGCCCTCGTAAGACGGAGAACCTTCCCATGGCGATGCTCGACGGCGTGCAGACCATCCGCGATCTCGATCTCGAAGGCCGACGTGTGTTCATTCGCGTCGACTTCAACTGTCCGCTCGGTGACGGGCCGGATGGCTCGATCAAGGTCACCGACGACACTCGCATCCGCGAGGCGCTGCCGACGATCAAGCTCGCCATGGAGAAGGGGGCGAAGGTCATCCTCGCGTCCCACCTCGGTCGCCCCAAGCCGGGCAAGGACAACTCCAAGCTCTCGCTCGAGCCGGTGGGCGCGCGCCTCTCGGAGATGCTCGGCGTCGAGGTCCACTTGCCCGACGACTGCATCGGCGACTCGGCCAAGCGCGTGGTCCGCGATCTGCGCGCCGGCCAGCTCTGCCTCCTCGAGAACCTCCGGTTCCATGCCGAGGAGGAGAAGGACGACGACACGTTCGCCCGCGCGCTCGCCGAGCTGTGCGACGTGTACGTCGACGACGCGTTCGGCGCGGCCCACCGGGCGCACGCCAGCGTGCACGCGCTCGCCCGCCTCGTGCCGCAGCGCGCGGCCGGCCTGCTGATGCAGAAGGAGATCGCCGCGCTCTCGAAGCTCCTCGAGGCGCCCGAGCGTCCCTACGTGGCGGTGCTCGGCGGGTCGAAGGTCAGCGACAAGATCGACGTCCTCGAGTCGCTCCTCGAGCGGGTCGACGCACTGATCATCGGCGGTGCGATGGCCAACACGTTCCTCGCCGCGAAGGGCCTCGATGTCGCGGCCTCCAAGGTCGAGACCGACAAGCTCCCGCTCGCGCGCACCATCATGGACAAGGCCAAGAGCAAGCAGATCGACCTGCTCCTCCCCGTGGATGTGGTGGTGGCGACCGGCATCGACGCGACCTCCGGCTCCATCGTCGACGCCGACAAGATCCCGACCGGCACCATGGCGCTCGACGTCGGGCCTCGCAGCGTCGCAAACTTCGCCAAGAAGTTCGAGACCGCCAAGACCATCCTCTGGAACGGCCCCCTCGGCATGTTCGAGAAGGAGCCGTTCTCCAAGGGCACCTTCGGCGTGGCCAAGGCGATCGCCAACAGCAGGGCATTCACCGTCATCGGCGGCGGCGACTCTGCGGCCGCGGTTCACGACGCGGGCGAGGAGATCGCGGCGAAGATCTCGCACATCTCGACCGGCGGCGGTGCGTCGCTCGAGCTCCTCGAGGGCAAGAAGCTCCCCGGCATCGAGGCGCTTCGCGGCGCACAGCGGGGCTGAGCGTGCACCCCTCGCGTACCCCGCTGATCGCGGGCAACTGGAAGATGTTCCACGGCGGCGGCTCGGGCGTGGAGCTCGCCGCTGCGGTCGCCCGCGCTGCGGCGCACTTTCCCGGTGCGGTGGAGTGCGTCGTCGCTCCGCCGTTCACCGCGCTCGCTGCGGTCGCCCAGACCGTCGCCGAGATCGCCGAGCAGGTCCGCCAGACCCCGATCGGCGTCGCTGGCCAGAACCTCTATCCGGAAGAGAAGGGCGCGTTCACCGGCGAGATCAGCGCGCCGATGCTCGTCGAGGCCGGTTGCCACTGGGTGATCGTCGGCCACAGCGAGCGACGCCAGCTCTTCAGCGAGACCGACGCGTTCGTCGCCAAGAAGGCGCAGGTCGCCCTCGCTGCGCAGCTCCGTCCGATCGTCTGCGTCGGCGAGACGCTCGAGGAACGCGGGGCAGGGGCGACGCTCGACGTCGTGCTCCGCCAGGTCCGCGCCGCCATGGACGCGATCGCCAGCGGTGCGGGCGCCGCGGTGGTCGCCTACGAGCCCGTCTGGGCGATCGGCACCGGCAAGGTGGCGACCCCGGCGGATGCGCAGGAGGTCCACGCCGCCATCCGCAAGGAGCTTTCGGCACGCGACCCGAAGCTCGCCGAGCGAACCCGGATCCTCTACGGCGGAAGCGTCAAGGCTGACAATGCCGCTTCGCTCCTGGCCCAGCCCGACGTCGACGGCGCCCTCGTCGGCGGGGCGTCCCTTGACGTGGCCGCTTTCGCCACCATCTTGCGCGCCGCTGCGGAGCTGGCGTCCCGTCCGACTTCCGCGTAAAGGGAGCGCCCTCCACCTCTCCCGGCAAGCCCCCTCACTCGGCCAGCGATGACAATCTTCGTCACCATCGTTCACGTCTTCGTCTGCGCCTTCCTGGTCCTGGTGATCCTCCTCCAGCAAGGGCGTGGCGGCGGCATGGGCGCAGCGTTCGGTGGTGCGAGCCAGCAGGTCTTCGGTGGCGCCGGCGCCGGCAACTTCCTCACGAAGCTGACCGAGGCTGCCGCGTTCACCTTCATGTTCACCTCGCTCTTGCTCGCCGGTCTCGCGTCGCAACGCGGTCCGTCCAAGTACGAAGAGGCGGCGAAGGTCATCTACGCCGGTCCCGCGACCCCGAGCGCAGCGCCCTCCGCCTCGGCGCCGCCTGCGCCCGCGCCGCTCATTCCGAATCTGCCGAACGTCCCGACCAGCGAGCCGGCGCCCCCACCGCCCGCAGGCTCGGCGCCGGCCGTTCCGGTTCCGGCTCCGGCTCCATCCGGCGCAGCGCCGGTCGGCTCGCACTAGTCGAGCATGGGCAGGCCGACGTCACGCGCCGCGGTCGCCGGCGCGGCGCTCGTCGCGGGTCTGTTTCGAGTGCTCGGGGCAGCGCTGGTCGCCGCCCTCGGTTTTCGCGTGGTCAGCGACGACGACTTCGCCCGCGTGGTGATCGCACAGCGCTTCGCCGCGTCTCCGAAGCTCGATCCCACCGGCACGAGTTGGTTGCCGACCCCGTTCTGGATCGTCGGCGGTGCGATGAAGCTCTTCGGCGCGAGCCTCGAGGTCGCGCGGGTGCTCGCGGTCGTTTCGGCGGCGGGTGCGGGGGCGCTCGTCGCGGGCGTCGCGGTGGCCGCAGGGGTCAGGCCACGACGCGCGATGGCCGCGGGCCTCGTCGCGGCCGCGATGCCATGGGCGATGCAGCTCGCGGTCGCGACCGTGCCCGAGGTCCCGGCGGCCGCGTGCGCAGCGGCCGGGGCCATCGCGCTCGCATCGACGTCGTCTTCCCTCCGGATCGTCGGCGCCGTGGCGTTGTTCGCCAGCACGACCAGTCGGTACGACGCGTGGCCGATGGCGATCGCGTTCGCGGCGCTCACCGCGCTCGACGCGCGTCGCGCGGGCGGACGCGATCGTGTCCAGCTGTCGCTCGCTGCAGCGATCGCCCTCGCGGGCCCCGTGGGTTGGTCGCTCTGGCAGTGGACGAGCTACGGCGATGCGTTCCGGTATCTGCGGCTGGTCCGCAGCTATCGCAAGGCGCTCGGCGCAGGACCGAGCCTCGTCGAGCGGTTCGTCGGCTACCCGTACGGCGTCGTCGAAGAGCTGCGCGAGGCGCTCGTCGCCGGCATCGTCGGCGCGTGCTGTGCGCTCGTCCTCGAGCGGCGCAACCAGACCGAGGCGATGGGGGTCGATTGGCGCCGCCCGCTCGCACTCGCGTTGTTGCAGCTCCTCGTGCTCATCGCGGGGGACGTGCGCGATGGCGCGCCGACGCATCACCCCGAGCGCGCGCTGCTCGGGCCGGCGACGATCGTGGTGTTCGCTTCGGGCGATGCGGCCTTCGGTTGGTTGTCGACGCTTGGTTCGACGAGGGCGCGAGTCGCGTGGTCCGCCGTCGCCGCGATCGCGCTCGCCTCGTGGATCGGGCTGCGATTGCACCGATCGCTCGGCTGGTACGAGGGGGCTCCGCGTCCGCGCGAGGTCGCTGCGGGGCGGGCGCTCTCGGTGGCAGTGCCCGCGGGGAGCCGCGTCCTCATCGACACCCGCGATCTCGGTGGCATCGACTACGGCTACTACGCGGTGCTCGCGGCCTTCGGCAGACCGCTCGATGCCGAGGTCGACCGCGATCAGGATCCGCGCAAGCCCCGCGTGCCCTCTGCGTTCGAAGACGGAGTCCGCTTGCGTGCGCGCCTGGAGGAGAGCGCGGCGCGGGCGGCGCTGGTCTGGGGCGACAAGCGGCGCGAGACGGCGTGCGCGCTTGGCGGGCGGGTGGTCTCCGAGGAGACGGGACCCGCACAAAACGCCACGGACCAAGCGAACGCACCCCGGTGGGCGGTCATTGTCTTTCCGACCCTCCCTTGACGGGGTTCCTCCCGCGGCGTACCCCCGCTGAACGTTCGTTTCGTGCCCGGAGAGCCCCCTTTTGGAGGAGCCCCCCCTTCTTGGAGGAGATTGACGATGGCTGAAGGTCTGAACCGCGTGATGCTCCTCGGAAACCTCGGGGCCGACCCCGAGCTGCGCTTCGGTCAGGGTGGAGCCGATACGGCCGTCCTCAAGCTGCGGCTGGCCACCACCGAGAGCTACTTCGACAAGCGCAGCAACGAGCGCAAGGAGAGGACCGACTGGCACAACGTCGTCGTCTTCGGCCGTCGCGGCGAGGCCCTGCAGAAGATCCTGCAGAAGGGCTCGACCATCTTCGTCGAGGGTCGTCTCCAGCACTCGAGCTACGAGAAAGAGGGCCAGAAGCACTACCGCACCGACGTGGTCGCGACGAACGTCATCCTCGCCGGTCGTGGCGGCGGTGCGGGCGCCGGCGCGCCGCGCGAAGAGGGCGGCGGCGGCCGTCCCCAGTTCCAGCGTGATCGCCCGGCGTTCGACGCGCGCGGCGGCGGCGGCGGCGGTGGCTCCGCCACTCGCGGTGGTGGCGGAGGCGGTGGTGGCGGTGGTGGTGGTGGTGCACCCGCCGGCGGCGGTGGCGGTGGTGGCGGACACGACGACGAGTTCGGCGGCTACTCCGATCCGGGCGCCGACGACGACATCCCGTTCTGATCCGTTCTGATCGATGTCCATGCAGCGAATCGTCGTCTTCGTGGTGCTCGGTGGACTCGCGCTCGTCGCTGGCTGTCAGCGCTCCGGGTCCAACGAAGGTACGAACGCCGCTCCGTCCAGTCCCGCCGCATCTCCGTCGGCTGCCCCGGCTGCCGCGGCGTTCGATCACCCGAGCTACTCGGTCGGGCTCGAACCCGTCGGCAGCTACAAGAAGGGCGAAGCCTCTTCGTTCAAGATCGTGGTCCGCACCAAGGGCGAGTTCCACATCAACGAAGAGTACCCGACCAAGTTCAGCGCCACGGCGTCGCCAGGGGTGCAGTACGCGATGCCGAAGCTCGCGCGCGCCGCGCAGCCCGATGCCTTCGCGCTCAAACCGTGCGCGTCGGGCAAGGACAACTGCACCCTCGAGCTCACGGTGAAGTTCACCCCCGAGCAGACCGGCACCGTGCAGATCGGCGGAGAGCTCTCCGTTGGTGTCTGCAACAAGGACAACTGCCTCTTCGAGAAGAAGACGTTGTCGATGCCGGTCCCCGTCGGCTGATTCGATCCACGCTTGCGGGCGCCTTCCGTGCGCGGCGACAACTTCGGGTCTCGCGACGTTTGCGCGGGAACACGAAGTGGTCACTGAGTCATCGAATCCTCACCTTCCGGATGGCAGTGCACGAAGGGTGCGTTGCTAGCATCGCGGCGCCCGGCGATGTCGAGCCGGAGTGACCGCCGCGTCTGAGCAGATCGCGGCAGGAAGGATCGATCGATGGTGAATCGCATCGCGAAGTGGCTCGTCGTGTTGACGGCGTTCGGCTTGGGGGGATGTGCAGCTGGTGAGGTCGTCGAGAGCGACGAAGCGGATTCGATCCGCACCACGGAGGCCGCGCTCTTCTGCCCGTCGCCGAAGGGACTCGTCCAACTCCACGCCGAGGCGGTGCAGCTCACCGACGGTCGCGTCATCGTCGATCTCGCGTTCACCGACATCCCTCGACCGCCGACGGAAGCCGACGAGGAGCCGCTGCACGACACCGGCGAGTTCTTCACCGTGTTGGTCTACCGCGTCGCTCCCGACGGCTGGCGGACGCCCATCGCGATCCTCACCCGCAAGGACATCGTCGGTCCCAACGCGATCGGACCGGGCGGTGGCTGCATTCACTTCTTCGTGCCCGCGAAGGCCGGCGATCGGCTGTTCATCGGGGGCGTGGTCAAGCCGACCGGGCAGGGCCTTTCGATCGGCGCGACGCCGGTCTTCACCGTCCAGGGGCAGATCGAGGGCTCGCCGGTCGGGCAGTGGCCATTCGCCCCCCTCGGCGATGACCACACCCTGCCGCCTCCCTGATCGGCCGGCGTGCCGTCAGACCGCGCGGCCGGTCTTCTGGCCCTTGTCGTCGTAGGCGTAGAAGCCTCGGCCGCTCTTGCGACCGAGCCAGCCTGCGGCGACGAGGTTCCGGAGGATCGTCGCCGGACGATACTTGTCGTCGCCGATCTCCCGGTGGAGGACCTCGGCGATCGCGAGGCAGGTGTCGAGGCCGATGAGGTCGGCGAGCTCGAGCGGTCCCATCGGGTGGTTGAGGCCGAGCTTTGCGCCCGTGTCGAGATCCTCGGCCGAGCCGACGCCCTCCTGAAGGGCGAAGCACGCCTCGTTCAAGAGGGGGATGAGGACGCGGTTGACGAGGAATCCCGGGGCGTCCTTCGAGAGGATGGTGGTCTTGCCCATCTTCCGCGCCAGCGCCGTGACGGTGGCCACGGTCGCCTCGCTCGACTGGATGCCGCGGACGATCTCGCAGAGCTTCATGACCGGGACCGGATTCATGAAGTGCATTCCCGCCACGAGCTCGGGGCGCCTGGTCGCAGCGGCGAGCTTGGTGATCGAGATCGACGAGGTGTTGGTCGCCAGGATGGCGCCGGCCTTCATCGCGGCGTCGGCCGAGGCGAGGATCTTCACCTTCAGCTCGAAGTTCTCGGTGGCCGCCTCGACGACGAGGTCGGCCGAGGCGAATTCGGCGGCCGACCCGATCGGGCGGATGCGCTCGACGATCTTGCCGCGCTCTTCGGCGGCCAGCTTGCCCTTCTCGACCAGCCGGTCGAGGCCCTTGGCGATCTTGTCCCGGCCCTTCTGCGCCAGCTCGAGGCTCGCGTCGAGCAGGAGCACGTCAAAGCCCGTCTGCGCCGCCACCTGCGCGATCCCGCCGCCCATCTGACCGGCGCCGATGACTCCGAAGACCTTCACATTCGAGAGGAAGTCGTCGCTCATGACCGGCGGCTATCGCGGAGGGAGACGGAGGGCAACGACGCCGATCAGGGGCCGTTCCTTGCGGATCCGCAATTCATGACGCGGACGCCGCAGTGCGGCGTACTGGAACGCTCCGCATGCGCTAGAATGACGGACCCCTCTCGCCCGGGAGCCGTCGTCGATGCGTCTTTCAGCCTTTCTTCGGGCCGGCCAGTGCGCCGGGCTCGCGAGCCTCATCGCTGCCTCGAGCGGCGCTTGCGCCAACGAGTTCGACACCACGCGGAGAGCGCCAGCGCAGCTCACGCTCGGTGACGACATGTTCCAGGTGCTCTGCGACCGCGTCGCCGCCACGGTCGATCCCTTCGACCTCGAAGCGCGCAAGTCGCGCGTCGTCTGTCATCCCGACGGTGATGGCAAGTACGGCGACGACTACCTCGAGGCCGACAAACCGATGCCGGCGAAGGTCGGGGTGATGGTTCGGTATCGCCCGCAGATGGTGCAGGCGTTCAACTCGATCTTCCCCGACAAAGACAACCTGCAGACCGACATGCGGGACCTGATGAAGGCGATGGTCCCGCTCTACGACGACGACACGTTGCCCGAGTCGACGCGCACGCTCGCGGCGATCTTCGAGACCATCGCGTTCAATCAGACCAAGGCCAAGCCCGACGAGTCACCGATCGACGCGACCGCGCGCAAGAACAAGCTCGCCCGTGCCGAGGAAGTGCGCGCTGCGCTCGCGCGGCTCGGAGGCCGCAAGGGCTACCGCACCATCCCGACGGCGATCGGCGTGGCCAGGCCGCTCCTCGCGTATCCCGACATGGCGAAGGTCGTCGGCACGACGATCAAGCTCGTCGGCACGGGCGGGAGCGCCGAGGCCGAGATGCGCAAGGTGCTCGAGGTCGCGCAGCTCGAGCTCGCCAACACCACGGTCGATCCGGTCCGGGCACCGATCACCGGGTACAAGGACCGCTTCGCGGGCGTCGCCAACCAGAAGCCGAAGCTCACGAGCGAGATCCTCCACAACCTGCTGGTCGATCCGCCTCCGCTCAAGGCCGATCTGTCGGCGCCGGCGTACGCGCCGACGTGGGCCGATCCGTATGCGGGCGACGGGGCGGGCGGCACGCTGCCGACGGTGCCGTTCCTCGTGCGCGACGCGCGCGGGTTCGCGCTGTTCACCAGCATGCCGGGCAATGCACTCGACAAGGACGGCGATGGCCTGGTCGACATCGACACCGCAGGTCGGTTCCTCGGCAGGGACAACAAGCCGCTCGGCGAGATGCCGCCGTTCCCCTACGTCACCGCGTCGGGGCTCGAGTCCGGCAAGGGACCGCGCGACGAGTTCGGTCGCGCGCTCGTCACCGCGGGCGGCGCCACCCTGTTCCGCTACGGCGACGCGTCCAAGACGATGCTCCACGCGGTGCTGGTCGACACCCAGACGATCGCGCAGCCATCGAACGGGGCGCTGCTCGACATCACGCACGGCGCCTCGTACCAATTCGGTGCGCGCCTCGACGCGACGCGCAGCTACGGCGATCCCGAGGGGTCGACCAAGTCGATCACCGTCAAGTACAAGAAGTTCGACGCGCAGACGGCGCCGCTCGGCGACCTCGTCTACGCCCTCGGTCAGTTCCTCGCGCTGCCGCGGATGGCCGACTACCTCGAGATGAGCCGGCAGCTGCTCCGCGATCACCCGGGTGAGGCGGCGCGCCTCACAGCCGCCGCGCTGAAGATCCGCGAGATCGCGAGCAAGCCCGAATACAAGGACATCGGGCTCGATCCGAAGAGCCCCTTGTGGGACGAGGTCGTGGCGATCGTCGGACAGATGGCCGCCGAGCCCGACGTGATGCGCGACGTACTCGACTCGTTCGCCGACCCGCGGGTGCTGCTGCTCCCCAACGGCATGGCGCGCTTCGCGGCGAACACCGACGAGCTCGATTACAACCCGGCGGCCGACAAGTGCTGGGCAATGGGTGCCAAGGCGGACGCTCCGTGCCCGGCGATCAACGACCCGTGGTGGAACGTCACCCAGGGCGGCGCGAAGAAGGACCCGGCGAGGAAGGTCGATACCGGCAAGACCGACGAGGAGGGCAACCGCTCGTTGTTCGCCCGCTTCCTCTCGCTGATCAACGACTCTTCGGGGGTGCGCTCCTGCAACAAGCAGGGCGGGCAGATCAGCACCAAGCTCGGGCCGATCAGCGTGAAGCTGCCGCTGTTCGGCACCTACGACGAGTGTGAGGCGCTCAACGTGCCGGACCTCGCCGTGTTCTACCTCGGCTGCATCGCCGGCGGGAACATCGAGGGCACCTCGACCCCGCGCTGCAAGCTGCCCGTCACCGACGGGCTCGTCAGCGCGCTGAACACCATTCTCGGCAGCGGCAACGTCGACAAGCTGCTCGAGGGCTCGTCGGGCATCACCGGGATGAAGCAGACGCCGACGATCGAGGCGCTCAACCGCCTGGTCATGTGGCGCAACCCGAACAAGTTCGTCAGCGATCTCGTCGAGCCGATGACGACCAACGTGTGTCCCATCTCGTCGTCGAAGGGCACGCGCAAGTGTGCGTCGCCCAGCGATCTGCTGGCGAACCGTCAGGGTGGCACCATCTTCATGGGCGAGGCGTACGACTCGCTCAAGGGCCTCGCGCCGACGCTGACGGCGTTCGTCAAGAGGCGCGGCGACGGCAAGGGCCGCGAGCAGTACTTCATCAAGCTCGTCTCGACGTTCCACCGCCACTGGTCCGAGGGGAAGAACCCCACTCGCTGCACCGACGGAGGCACCCCCGAGTCGAACCCGAGGTTCTGTTACAAGACGGGCCTCCGCCGCTACGAGCCGATCCTCGCCGAGGCCTTCGCGACCGACATCGTGCCGGCGTTGCACGAGGCCACCAAGGTCCTCAAGGGCATGACGGTCAACGGCAAGCCGGGCACCGAGGTGCTCGCCGCGCTCGTCCGCGACCTCGTCGATCCCAACGTCGCAGCGACCATCAAGCTGACCGATCGGAAGGGCAGCGCGGCGACCACGACCAACGACGGCAAGCCCGTCCCACAGACCACGCTGTTCTACCTGTTCGCCAACGCGCTCAACGGGTTCGACACGATGTGGAGCGGCGCCAAGGGCCCCGAGGATCACGAGCTGTGGCGCTCCGCGCGGAGCAAGCTCGTCGACCAGTTCCTCGGCGTCGAGGCACCGGGCGGCGACCTGACCAAGTCGCGCTTCAAGAACGCGGGCGTGCGCACGGCCGGTCCGATCCTCATCGATCTGCTCGAGGACCGCATCGCCGAGCACAAGGCCAAGGGTGACTTCGAGTCCTGGGCCAAGTCGGGGCTGCTCAAGTCGTTCACCGACTCGGTCGAGGGGCCCACCTTCGCCGCGGCGATCGATCTCACCGAGAAGATCTACGCCGACAAGGACGCGCGCAACGAGCTCGGGAACCTGCTCGTGTACATGGCGAGCCAGGCCAGCTCGAACGACGCGCTGGCGAGCGTGCTCACCGCGGCGCAGGACCTGATGCAGGTCATCGGCGACGACGCGAACATGGTGCCGCTGTATCACGCGGCCGCGGTCGCAGCGTCGCCGGACGGTGCGCTCAAGCGCAGCCTCGATCTCGTCGAGCGCCTCGACGCGCTCGAGAAGGCTCCGGACTTTGCGACGACCCACGGCAACCGCCGGGTCATCCCCAAGGTGCTCGCCAACGCGATGACGCCGATGGGCAAGTCGCAGATCACGCCGATCGAAGTGCTGATGGACGTCATCGCCGACATCCATCGCGCTGACCCGGCCGTCGTGAACGATCCCTTCGCCGCAGTCGACTACGGCAGCGTGGCGCGGAACGTCCAGGAGTTCATGGTCGATCCGACCCGCGGCCTCGAGCAGTTGTACGCGATCGTCAAGAACCGAAATGTCGAATGAACATGCTTTGCGCCGGTGTTTTGCCGCCGGCGCCCTCGCAGTTGCAGTGGTCTCTACGACAACCGCTGCGAGCGCGGCGGGGTTGTACTTCTCGGACCGCGGCGTGCGCCCTGTCGGGCGCGCGGGCGCGTTCGTGGCCGGCGCCGACGACCTCGGCGCGGTCTGGTACAACCCCGCGGGCATCGCCTTCGCGGGGGAATCGGTGCTCGCTGACGCGAGCTGGCTGCGGTTCCGCTCGACCTACCAGCGGCGCTCGGTCGTGCGCGATCCCGCGACCGGCGAGGAGGTGACGCAGGGCACCAACTACTTCCCCGAGGTAGAGGGCACTTCGCCGGTGCTGCCGATCCCCACGCTCGCCGCGTCGAATCGTCTCGGCATGGACGAGAAGTGGATGTTCGCCGCGAGCGTGCTCGCGCCGTACAGCGCGTTGACCTCGTACCCCGAGACCGACATCGCGTTCCGCGGGCGAACGGTGCCGCCCCCGCAGCGGTACTCGCTCGTCACGCTCGACGGCTCGGCGCTCGCCGTCATCGGCCTGCACGCTGCCTACAAGCCGAGCCCGTCGTTCGCGCTCGGTGCGAGCTTCCAGATGTTGACCGGCACCTTCGCGTCGCGGCTCGCGTTCAACGCGTGTCCGCCGAAGAACCTGCTCTGCGCGGAGGAAGACCCGGCCTACGACGCGTACACCCAGCTCACGGTGGGGCCGATCTTCGCGCCCTCGGCGAACGCGGGCTTCATCGCGGTCGTGAGCGACGCTCCCGGCGCCGAGGTTCGTCTCGGCGGCTCGTTCCAGCTGCCGTTCTGGGTCAACTCGCCCGCCAAGTCGGAGATCCGGTTGCCCTCGGCGGCCGTGTTCCGCGACGCGTCGGTCGAAGGCGATCGTGCCCGCGTGGCCTTCAAGCTGCCGGCCATCGCGCGCCTCGGTATCGAGACGCGTCTCGGGCAGAAGAAGCAGACCCGCATGGAGCTGGCGGTGTTCTACGAGGCGTGGTCGATGCACGACCGCATCACCATCACGCCCGCGGGCGACGGCATCAAGCTGCGCAACGTGACCGGATTCCCCGATCCCTACGTGGTCGGCGAGCTCGCGCAGGCGCGCGGCTTCCGCGACACGTTCTCCATCCACGGCGGAGTCGAGCACGAGTTCGACGCGGGCGGCTATCCGATGGCCGTCCGCTCCGGCGTCTCCTACGAGCGGAGCGCGGTTCCCCCGGAGTACCTCTCGGTCCTGACGGTCGACCTCGACAAGGTCCAGGTCGCCCTCGGTTCCTCGTTGTACGTCGCCCAGAAGCGCAACCTGCGGCTCGACGCGGTCATCGCCTACACGTTCGGGTTCACCACCGACGTCGATCCGAAGGCCGCGCAGATCACCAAGGTGAAGGTGGTTCGCGCCAACGACCCCGCTGCTGAGGACCAGACCAAGATCAACGGCGGCCGCTACTCCGGCGGTGCGATGGTCCTCGGCGTCGGCCTCAACTGGAAGTACTGACGACCTCGCGCTCCGACCTCGCGCTCCGACTTTCGAATGCTGCGCACGAGCGGCGCTACCGACCATGGGAGGGCGCCGACGAGCGCGGTGCCCGGGAGTTGGTCGTCATGCGTGTCTCCTCGTCTCTGGCAGGTCTGGCGGGTGCGGTGCTTCTCCTCGCCTTCGCGTCCGCGTGCACCCAGGCGCCGCCTCCGCAGACGGCTGCGCGGCCCGTCGCCACGTGCAGCTCATCCGAGGACTGCGCGGCCGCGGTCAACCGCGAGCCCGGAGATCCCCACCTTCGGGTGAGGTGGGCCCGGCTCCTCGAAGAGGCTGGGAGGGCGAGCATGGCGGCGCGGGAGTTCCGAGCAGCCATTCGCCTCGCGACCGATGAGGTCGCCCCGATCGACGAAGCCGCGAACGGGCTGATGCGACTCGGCGATCCGTCGGGCTGTGTGGCCGAGCTCGACGCGCAGATCGAGGGCGCCCAGAAGGCACCCGCGCTCGCGACCGTCCTGCGCCGGGCTCGTGAGCGTTGTGCCGAGGCGGCCAAGCATTGAGGCAGCGTTGGCGTGGCGGCCGATGGTAGGCTACTCGTTCGCCTGATGCTCCGCCGTCGTCCCGGGACGCTCACGCGCGCCGCCGAGATCGTCCTCGCAGCGCCCACGTGGGGCATCGCGTGGGTGCTCGTCGCCACGGCATGGGCATTCTCCGGCGACGACGACAAGGTGCTCGGGGTCCGCGCCTCGCCCATCGTCGACCTCGCCAAGAGGCACTTCGCGTCGGACGTGCGGTCGCTCACGGCTTCGATCATCGCCTTGGCCATCGCCACGGGCGCGGCCTTGGGCCTCGTCGCCGAGGTCGCGCTCTACCTGCGGCGGCGCTCTCGACAGGCGCCCGCGACCTTCCTCGGCCGCACCCTGGTCCGCGTGCTGCTCGTCGTCGGGCTGCACGGTGCGCTCTTCGCCTGGGGCGTTGCGCGGATGCCGCAGCTCTACACCGATTTGTTGTGGGGCAGCGGCGGACGGTGGGCCTCGGTCGCGCGCACGACGCAGCTCGTGATCACCGACGTGCTCGGGCCCGTGGGGGTCGTCGCGCTGACGGTGGCGCTGCTCGCGCTGTTCGTCGCGCCGCGACGGCTCGCGCTCGATCTCCAGAAGCTCGCGCTCGCGCTCGGGGCGGTGGCCGCGGTGTCGATCGGGCTGTGGGTGAGCGGGCGGAGGCACGTACCGGCCAAGCGCGGCGGCGGACCGAACATCGTCATCATCGCGGTCGATTCGCTCCGCGACGATCGGGTCACGCCGGCCATCGCGCCGCACCTCGCGGGCGTGGGCAACGTGCGGTTCTCGCGCGCCTACGTGACGCTGCCGCGCACGTTGCCCTCGTGGACGACCATCCTCACCGGCCGCGAGCCGCATGGCCACGGCCTCCGCACGATGTTCCCGCGGTACGAGGACCGTGCGCGCGATCTGCACGCGTTGCCCGCGCGGCTCGGGGCGCTCGGCTACAAGAGCGGCGTGGTCGGCGACTACGCGGCCGACATCTTCACGCGCGTGCGGTACGGGTTCGACCTCGTCGACGCACCGACCTTCAACTTCCACGCGCTCATCGCGACCCGGGCGATGGAGAAGGCGACGCCGCTGCTCCCGGTGCTGCACTCCACGCTCGGGCGGCGGGTGATGCCCGCGATGCGGGAGATGAACCAGGCGGCCGACCCGCGGCTCGTCGCCGACGACGCGATCCGTGCGCTCGACAAGCTCGACGACGGCAAGCCGTTCCTCTTGACCGTGTTCTTCTCGACGGCGCACTTTCCCTACGCGGCGCCCGCGCCCTACTACTCGAAGTTCACCGATCCTGCGTATCGCGGGCGGTTCCGCTACCACAAGCCGAACGTGCTCGGGCAGGACGGCGCGCTCGACGCGGCCGACGTGCGGCAGGTCCGCGGGCTCTACGACGGTGCCGTCGCCGCGGTGGACGATGCTGCCGGCCGGATCCTCGCCGAGCTCTCCGCGCGCGGCCTCGACGACGATACGATCGTGATCGTCACCGCCGATCACGGCGAGATGCTCTACGACGACGGCCACGGACAGGGGCACGGCGATCACCTGTTCGGCGATCAGGTGGTGCACGTGCCGCTCTCGATGCGGATCCCGAAGAAGCTCGGGGTCGCGCCGGGCGCCATCGATTCGCTCGTGCGGGACGTCGATCTCGCGCCGACCATCCTCGATCTGGTCGGTGCTCCTCCCGCGGCCCGCGGCGATCTCGACGGGCGCTCGCTGCGTGCGCTGTTGACCGGTGGAACCCTGCCGCCCCGGCCGGTGTTTGCCGAGACCGAGGTGTGGATGACCGAGTCCATCCCGGAGGTCCCGAGCGGAGGGCCGAACCCGCTGCGCCTTCCGTACCCCAATGTGGCGCAGCTCACGGAGCTCGATCCGCGTCTGGGGCACGACGTGGTGATGCGCGCCGAAGCCGAGCCGATCGTCATCGCGGCCAAGCACCGGATGGTGCTCGAGGGCAACCTCAAGCTGGTCTACGTGCCGACCCGCAGGGGACCGCGTTGGTTCTTCTTCGACCGCGCCTCCGATCCGGGCGAGGTGGTCGACCTGTCGTCGGTGCGGAAGGACGACGTGACGAGGCTGCGTGGCGAGCTGTGGAAGTGGATTCTCGCCGACAAACGCGTGGAGGAGCACGATGGCATCGTCGTCCCTCGGCGCGATCCGGGAACATCGCTCGGGGCGGGGGAGGGCGCGGCCGTCGCGCTGCGGGTGCAATGAAGAAGCATCCGGATAGAGCCCTCGATCTCCTGGTGCGCTGTGTCCTCGCGGCGCTCGTCGTCGGCATCGCCATCCACGTCGCTGGGCTGCGTGCACCGGCCGCGGCCAGCTCGACGCCGATTCCGAGCGCCTCGACGGCCAGCTCGTCGTCGGCTGCCTCGCACAGCGCGCGCGAGCTCGACGAGGTCGCCATTCGCCTCACCGAGCAGCTCGGCACGGCGTCGATCGAGATTCCAAACCTCGCGCGTGGGCTCGTCGACCTGCAGACGCACTGGCGACGAATGCAGGCGCCGTGGAAGGACACTGCGCGCCAGTCGAACGGCAAGCTCGTCCAGCTCGTCGCGCTGCGCACCTCGCAGACCGAGGTGGCGCACGTGATCACGACGAGCACCGGTGGGACCGCGACGTTCGACGTCAAGAAGTGGAACATGAGCGAGGGCTCGTTCGCGCAGCGCGAGGCGATCGTCGCGCCGACGCCGTCGACGCTGCGCTTTCGCCTGCGCATCCCGATGCGCGCGGCGCTCGAGATCGCGCCGGCGGTGCTCGGCATCGGCGAGGCAGGCGGGCACGGTCCGGCCGGCGACGTGACCTTCCGCGCGCGAGCGATCCCGCTCGGCGGCGGCGATCCGATCGAGATCGGCAAGGTGGTGGTCGCGGATCGTGATCGGTGGATCGAGCGGCGATTCGATCTCGGCGCGCTCGCCGGCAAGGAGGTCGACCTCGAGCTGATGGCCGACGCGGCGGCCAGACCGGGTGCCCCGGTGGGCATCCCGACGCCGATGGTGCTCGCGATGTGGGGCACGCCGCGCATCCTGCGACGCGCGCCGTCGCGGCTTCCGTACAACGTGTTGTGGATCGTCGTCGACTCGCTCCGGCCCGACGTGTTGCCAGGCTTCCACGACGAGGCGGTGGATGCAGCCAAACGCACGGCGAAGATCCCGGCTGGCGACACCTGGCTGCCCGTTGTTCCTGGCCTCACGCCCAACCTCGACGCGCTCGCCAAGCGGGGCTCGATCTACCGCAACGCGATCAGCGGCGCGCCGTGGACGAGGCCCGGCACCATCGCGATGCTCGCCGGGCTCCACTCGCGACAGGTCGGCTTGTCGCCGTTGCCGTGGTCGCTGGTCGATGCGCAGCTCGACGCCTACTACCGCGCCGAGCCGCCGCTCCTGCCCCTCGCGTTTCGTCGAGCGGGAGCTGCGACGCGTGCGATCGTGAACAACAACTTCATGCTCGGGTACGCCTCGGTCGGCGTCGACATGGGCTTCGAGCACGTCGAGGACTATCGGTATCGGACGGCCGACACTGGCGAGATCACCAAGAAGGCGATCGAGAACCTCCGTGCCCACGCGGGCGAGCGGTTCTTCCAGTTCGTCAACTTCAACTCGCCACACGAGCCGTTCGAACCGCCGGCCGAGTGCCTCGCCCGCGTGCCGGGCGCGGTGAAGCCGAAGGCGAAGAAGAAGCCCGCGTCCGACGCGCCCGAGGACGAGAAGAACGCGCCCGCGCTCGATCCGGTGAAGGCCTACATGGCCGAGGCCTGCAAGGACGACGCGGCGATCGGTGATCTGATGGCCACCCTCGACGAGCTGCACCTCCGCGACCAGACGCTGGTGCTCGTGACCGCGGACCACGGCGAGACCCTCAGCGATCGGCACGAGGGCATCGCGGTCGATCTCGACGGCGTCACCACGCGGTTCCACCACGCGTTCGGCATGTGGGAGGAGACCACCCGCATTCCGATCCTGCTCTCGTTGCCGGGTGTGGTCCCCGAGGGCAAGGCGGTCGACGGTCGCGTGACCAACCTCGATCTGGTGCCGACCGTGCTCGCGCTCGAAGGGCTCGAGCGCGATCCCCGCCTCGAGGGCATCGACCTGATCGGTGCTGCCCGCGGTGCTCCGCTCCACGAGCGACCGATCGTGACGCTCGGGCGCGCCAGCGCGGCGATTTTCTGGGGCAAGTACCGTTTCGTGCAGCGCGATCGCGAGGCGCAGAAGTGGCGCGTCGGTCACGGCGAGGAGCGCGAGACGCTCACCATCCCCCAGGAGCTCTACGACCTCGTCGACGATCCAGGCGAGACCAAGAACCTCGCGTCGAACCCTGCGTTCGCCGGGATCGTCGAGGAGATGCGCGGTCGCCTGAAGGCGGCCCTCGCCGGCGTGCCGACCGCGGATGTCACGGTCGAGCCCCAGGGCGCCGCGCCGAAGCTGCTCCTCCGGTTCTCGGGCGGCGGCGGGGTGCATCGCGTCCATGTGACGATCACGGCCACGGGGGCGACGGAGATCCACGCGACGCCGTTCGCGCTGCCGCCGGAGGCGATCCGCGTCGCGGGGCAGACCATCGACATCGCGACCAGCACCGCGGCGGACGCGCTGGTGGGGGTCGATCTCTCGATCTCGCCGGCGACGACCCCGCTCCGCTGGACGTTCGGCTACGACGACAAGCCGCTCGGTGACGAGGCGGTGTTCGGCGGCGTGCTCGGGGTGTCGTCGCCGGGCCTGTCCAAGGGCGTGGTCGACGCTGCGGCACGCGTCGCGATCACCGCACCCGTACTGCCGTTCATCGATCCTACGCTGGACCGCGGTGTGTTCGTCCTTCGTGTCGGCGGTCCGGAGCCGACGGCCCCCGAACGCACGACCGGCTCGGGCGCCGCGGCCGCCGAGGTGAAGAGCGCCCTGCAGCAGTGGGGCTACGCGAAGTAACGGAACGCGCTTGACGCCTGCCGGCGCTCGGGCTCGTTTGCGCCCCCATGCCTACAATGTCTCCTTCGCGCGGTCTCGCCCTCGTCGCGAGCTGTCTGCTCTTTGCTTCGACTGGCTGTTCGTCGTCCGACGACACGGGTGTGTCCCCCACGAGCGACAGCGGAGCTATCGATGCGGCCGACTCGTCGACGACGAGCGACACGAGCGTCGTCGACTCGGCCACGACGAGTGACACGAGGACGAGCGACACGGGCAGCGTTCCCGGCGACTCCGGCGTCGCGGACTCCGGTGCTTCGGGCGACACGGGCTCGGCGGATACGCGGGTCAGCGAGACGGGCGGGATGACCACCGGTCGCGGGCAGTGTTTCCTCGACTCGCACTGCCCGGGCGGGACGTGCAACGCGAGCTCGCCGGGCGGAATTTGCGGCGTGTGCGCGAGCGGTTGCCCGACCTCGTTCGACACGTGCGCGTTCGGCTCGTGCGGCCGCTCGTGCGCATCCGACTCGGACTGCGTCGCAGGGACGCGCTGCAACACCGGACCGGGGCAGTGCTCGCTGATCACCTGCACGTCCTCCGCGGGCTGCAACCCGATGTTCGACTGCCGCATCCTGCCGGGCGGCACGGCCGGCTCGACGACGTATTGCCAGCGCACGCTCTGTCCTTCGGGCAGCGGCTGTCCCACGGGCACCACGTGCAAGTCCGCGAGCGGTGGGCTCAAGGTCTGCGTCGAAGACGGCCTGGCGTTCGGCCCCTGAGCTGCTCACTCCACGTCCGGTAGCCTCGTCGCGTCCGCGTCGGCGTTCGCGTGGGCGTTCGCGTGGGCGTTCGCGTTCGCGTTCGCGTTCGCGTCCGCGTCCGCGTTCGCGTCACGGAACCAGCCGGTACCCGACCGATCCCGAGCTCGACTCGGTGCAGTTCGTCGCGCATTACGCTCTCCTCCATCCACGTGCAGGGCACCGCTCGCACCACGGCCTACTTCGATGCTTGTGATCTGTTCCTTGGGCACTGCACCGCATCGAGGTCCGCCTCGACGACCGCGGGGCGATCGAAGAGATCTGCCTTTCCGGCTGAAGGGACACCCGAGGCGGCGGCTCGTTCGACACGCGCGAACCGTGGGCGCCGCCCGCACCAAGCGCGCCGGGCCGGCCTGCGCTAGATCTCGTCTTGTGCGCGTCCTCTCGCTACTCGTCGGCCGAGCCTGCGACTTTGGCGACGGCGCCGAGACCTACCGAACCGCGTTCCGCAAGCGTGCGGTCGTGGGGCCCGCGCTCGTCGGACCGCTCGGGCTCGAAGGCGACGAGCAGGTGCACGGCGCCGTGCACGGCGGCCCCGATCGCGCGCTCCTCGCCTATCCCGCCCGACACTACGAGGCGTTCGTCGCCGAAGGGTGCGCGCTCCCGCACGGATCGTTCGGCGAAAACCTCGTCGTCGAGGGGCTCGACGAGGGCTCGGTGTGCATCGGCGATCGCCATCGCATCGGCGGGGCGCTGCTCGAGGTCTCGGTCCCTCGCACGCCGTGCCGCGCCATCTCCCTCGTGAACGAACGTGACGACCTGTTCGAACGCGTACTTGCGACCGGTCGCGTCGGCTGGCTCTACCGCGTGATCGAGGAGGGCGTGATCGCCGCGGGCGACGCGATCGAGCTCGGGTCGCGCGGCGACGGTCTGTGGACGATCCCTCGCGCCGCGGACGTGATGGCTCGCGTGCGCGAAAAGGATCCGACCGCCATCGTCGACGGCCGTGCTCTCGCGGAGGTCGGGACCCTCGCCAACGCCTGGCGCACGAAGCTCGCCGAGCGCCTCGAAGCGATGGCCCCCGCCCCCACGCCGTGAGCGAGGCGCGGATCGCGCGCAGTCGAAGCACAGCCTCGGCCCCAGTGAGCGACCACCGTGCACCGGTTCGGTCCATCCGGTCTTTGACGACGGAGCGGCATGCTCCCTCGATGACGCCGGTGGCGATCGGGAGCCCGTCGCGCAATGCCTCTTGAAAGCGGAGCAAACGGTCTTGTTCAAGAATACCTTGCCGCTCACCAAGCGGGCCTTCGCACGTGCGTCGGCCCGCCCGATGCGTGCGGTCAGCTGCGCCTTGCTTTGAGCAGCGTGCCGATGACGCGCTTCATCTGCTGGCGCAGCGGCTCTTCGAACGACCCGATGTGGCCTTTCGCGAGGGCCAGGTCGATGCAGCCGATGGCTTCATCCATCGATGCCGCGCCGCGCGTGTAGTGCAACGCACGGCTCTTGCCCGCGGACCGCGAGCCCTCGGCGATGCCGAGAATCGTACTGTCGCCCGCCCGATCGAGTTGGTCAGCCAACGAAGGCTGCCGCCGCCCAATCGCCTCGACATACGGCACGAGCCTGCGAACGACTTCGAGAGCGTCATCGTAGATACGCAACATGCGGAAACTCCGGGAAGCGCCGAGCACCGAATTGCTCGGGGTCCGCCCCCGCACCCCCGCGCGCAGACGCGTGCAAGGCTGGCGAGGCTTTGCGAGCCACCGCGGCGCAGCCGCGGCTGCGGCCTTGCAGGCGTCGAGCACGGGGGTACGCTCGCTGACCCGAGCAAAGAGGAAGAACTCCCTCCCACCGCACCAGTGCTCGTGCTCGTGCTCGTGACGCGCGCGTCCCGCGTTCGCGTTCGCGTGCGCGTCGGCGTTCGCGTCCGCGTCCGCGTCGGCGTCGGCGTTCGCGTCCGCGTGCGCGTTCGCGTCCGCGTCCGCGTTCGCGTCAGGGAACGAGCCGGTACCCGACCCCTCTGACCGTCACCAAATGCCGAGGCGCCTGCGGATCCTCCTCGAGCTTGTTCCGCAGCTGCATCAAGAAATTGTCGATCGTCCGCGCCGTCCCATGATGCCCCGGACCATAAATCTTCTCGAGGATCTGCTCCCGCGAGAGCACCCGCCCGTTGGCCTCCACGAGCGCCAGCATCACGTCGAACTCGGTCGCAGTCAGCTCGACGGCGTTGCCCGCGCGGCGGACCTCGCGGGTGCCCTCGTGGATCTCGATGTCGCCGAAGCGGTGCACCTCGGCGGGCTTGTGCACGATGGCGGCGCGGCGAAGCGCTGCGCGTACCCGAGCGAGCAGCTCGGCGAGGCCGAATGGCTTGGCGACGTAGTCCTCGGCGCCGAGCTCGAGGCCCATGACCTTGTCGATCTCGCTGTTTCTCGCCGAGAGCACGATGATCGGCATTTGCCGACCTTCGCGGCGCAGCTGGCGGAGGATCTCGAAGCCGTTCACCTTGGGGAGCATCACGTCGAGGATGATCAGGTCGACGTCGGGTCGCCGTGCGAGCGCCAAGCCCACCTCGCCGTCGTCGGCGACCGAGACGCGGTAGCCCTCGCCCTCGAGGTTCATGCGCAGCCCGAGACTGATGCTCGGATCGTCCTCGATCAGTACCACGTGCGCGCCGTTCGTCGTCGTCGGAGTCGCCACCTCAGGAAGCCTCCCTCGTCAACGCCAGTTGCCTCATCCCTCCCACACGGGGAGCTCGATCGAGAAGGTTGCGCCCTTGCCGGGCTCGCTGTCGACGCGGACCTCACCGCGGTGCGCGCGGACCGTGTGCGCGACGATCGACAGGCCCAGGCCCGAGCCCTCCTGCTTGCGCGAGAAACGATCGTCGCGGCGGTAGAACTTCTGGAAGATGCGCTTGTGCTCGTCGCGCGGGATGCCCTCGCCGTTGTCGCGCACGCGGATCTCGACGGCGCGTCGGTTGTCGACCGCCTCGACCGTCAGGTCGATCTCGCGGGGGCTACCGCCGTATTTGTAGGCGTTGGACAGCAGGTTCAGCAGCGTCATGACCATCGCTGGACGATCGAGCAGCACGTGCGGCAGATCCTCTTCGATCTGCACGCGGACCTGCGCGTCGCCCTGGAGCTGCAGCGGCGCGAAGTGGTCGAGCGCCTCGCGCACCGTCGCACCGACGTCGTCGACGCGCAGATCGTAGACGCGTCGACCCGCCTCCATGCGGCCCCACTCGAGGAGCTGGTCGATGCGCTGGGTGAGGCGGTCGGTCTCGCGGGCGAGCAGCTCGAGGCACTCGTCGACCTGCGCGGGGTTGGTCGCTCGCTTGAGCTTGAGCGTCTCGACGAACAGGCGGATGGAGGTGAGTGGCGTCTTGAGCTCGTGCGAGACCTTGGACACGAAGTCGGTCTGCAGCTGCGAGAGACTCGTCTCCTTGGCGATGAACACCCAGACGAGCGTGCTCCCCGTCGCGAGCAAGCCGCAGAACACGAGCACGAGGATGCCGAGGAAGAGGTTCCAGTCGGGCGTCCCGCGCACCAGCAGGATCGAGCCGATGGCGATCAGCAGCCCCGAGGGCACGAGCACGAGGCCGATGAGCGCCCAGGCGATGCGGCGGTAGGCGGCGGCCGGATCGCGAGCACCGAGCCGACGTGCCTTGCGCGTTCGCGCAGCCTCGGCGCTGAGCTTCGGTGCGTTCGGCGTGGTGTGGGCTGCGGCCACGACGCTTGGATTGTGCGGCGCGGGTGTCGATTCCGCCATGGGTGGCTCAAGCATTCAAAAGCCGCCGACGCAGCCGGACGAGGGGACCGATGCCCGCGCCGAACGCTCCTCCGAAGAAGGCGAACACGAGGAACACCGGGTCCCACCAACCGTTGGCGACGGAGAGACTCTGGTGCATGAGCACGGTGTACGCGAGCCGAACGGTCACCGAGACGATGCCGTACCCGATGAGGGAGCCCGCGAGGAACCGGCGCATGTCGGCCGCGAGCTCGACCGCGCGCACCGAGTTGCGCCAGACGTTCTTGACGATGTGGACGACCCACACGATGAGCGGGGTGATCCCGGCCACGGCCGAGAAGAGGATCATCAGGCCGAGCTCGGTGTCGCTGACCTCGTGCACGTCTTTGCCGGTGGTACCGAGCGCGCGAATCACGCCCGCGGCCGCGCCGACGACGACCGTGAGGATCCACACCAGCGCGATCGGCGTCAGCAGCACGATCGTCGGCCGTGCGAGCTTCGCCTCGCGGCCCTTGCTCTCGAGTTGCTGACGCTCGGCCGCGCGACGCTCGACGACCGCGGCCGGGGCGGGGGCGTTGTCGCCAATGAACGTGCGCGCGTGCTCGTCGGTCTTCAGTCCGTCGGGACTGAGCGGCTGGACGGTGACGGCCGGACCGGGAGGAGGGGCCATCGACGGCGACCCGACGCCGAGCACGTCGAACACCGCGAGGTCGCGGTCGAACTCGCGCATGCTCTGGTATCGCTCGGTCTTGTCCTTCGCCATCGACTTCTGGATGACGATCTCGATCGACTCGGGGATGGACGGTTCGACCGAGCGTGGACGGCGCGGGTCGTCGTTGAGCACCGCGGTGATCACCGCGCCGGCGTCGGTGCCCTCGAAGGCTCGCTTGCCCGTCAACATGCGATAGAGAATCGCGCCGAGCGCGTAGACGTCGGCTCGGTGGTCGACCTTCTCGCCGCGGGCCTGCTCTGGCGCCATGTAGTTCGGCGTGCCCATGATCATGCCGGTGCGGGTGAGGTTGGTCTCCTTGCCCTCGATCTTGGAGATGCCGAAGTCGAGGATCTTCACGAACGGCGCGTTCTTGCCGCCGAAGAGCATGCGATCGCGCACCACGTACACGTTCTCGGGCTTGAGATCGCGGTGGACGATTCCCGCGTCGTGCGCGGCCTGGAGCGCGCCGCACAACTGCCGGGTGATGGCCACGGCGGTCGGTACGTCGACGCGGCCGACCTTCTCGAGGAACTCGTGGAAGTCCTCGCCCTCGAGGAACTCACCGACGATGTACGGGCGCCCATCGTCGGTGCGCGCGACGTCGAAGACCTCGAGCACGTGGGTATGCGTGATCGACGCGGCGGCCTCGGCCTCGCGCTGGAACCGCGAGAGCACGTCGTTGTGTCGGGCGTACTCCGCGTGCAGGACCTTGACCGCGAACCGGCGTGACGCGAGCCGAAGGTGCTTGGCCTCGTAGACCTTGCCCATGCCGCCTTCGCCGAGCACGCGCGTGATCTGGTAGGTCGACCCGAGGATGGAGCCGAGCAGCGGATCGCTGTCCACGGGCGCCTGTTGGAGGGGCGTCGCGTCCTTCGGGCAGACGTTGAAGTCGGCGGGGTAGCGACCGAGGCACTTCGGGCAGAGCTTCGATTTGTCGACCGTGCCGCCGACGACGAAGTTCCCCGACGCAGGCGTGGGCCGCGGCGTGTCGGTCATGCTCATCAACGGAGCCGCCACGAGCTCGGTCGGTGTGTCGAGAGGTGCGGACACGACCGGCGGCGGGGGAGGAGGCGGCGGCGGAGGAGGCGGCGGCGGAGGCGGCGGCGCTGCATCCGCCGCACGACGCGGCGGAGGGCCGGGAGGTCGAGCCGCCGACATGGGGCCGAACGTAGCACGGTCCGGACGTGCAGAACGTCAGCACGACCGTCATCCGTTCCGACCGCCCGGCGGGGTCAGGCGCGGAGTCAGGGGGCTTCGCCGAGGAGCTCCTCGATCTCGGCCTCGATCTGCGCGGCGTCGTCGGGGTGGTACCCGGAGTGCGCATATCGCACGACGCCTCTCCGATCGACGACGAACGACGACGGCATGGTCTGCACACCGTAGGTCTCGGCGGCCTTGCCCTCGTTGTCGTACGCGATGGTGAAGCTCACCTTGGTTTCGGCGAGGAACGCGGGGACCTTCTTGAGGTCCTCGTCCTCGTTGACCGCGATCACCTCGAGGCCCTTCGCCTTGTGCTTCTGGTAGATCGCGTCGACGCGGGGAAACGACGCCTTGCACGGGGCGCACCAGGTCGCCCAGAAGTCGACGACGAGCACCTTGCCCTTGGCGTCGGCGGGCTTGAATTCGCCACCCTTTTCGAGCTTCACCACCATCGCCGGCGCCGGCTTCCGTGCCAGCGGGTGGGACGCCGCCTCCGATTTGCCGCCGGAAGACCCGGCGCAGGCGGTCAGAACGAGGGACGAAAGCGCGAGAAGTGAAAGCGTCGAAACCTTCGACGGGGTGCCCATGGGGGAATCCTACGCGGTTCGGTGCTCTAGCGGCAGAATCCCCGCACGGCGGGGTCGAGATCGCGTACCTTCGTTCCACATGCGTGGGGGTTCCCTTGCCCTGGTTGCCGGTTCGGCTCTGACGCTCGCGGTGGCTTGCTCGTCGAAGGACGAGCCGACCAGCACACCGACCGACGCTGGCGCCGACACGTTCGATCCCTGCACCCCGGGTGCTTCGATCCTTCCCTATGTGCGGAGCGGAGGCGCCGAGACCACGTTTCCGGCGGGATTCCTCTTCGGCGCGGCGTCGGCCGGCATGCAGATCGAGAAGGGACTCGTCCACGCCGACTGGTACCAATGGGCGGCGCAGCCAGGGCACGTCGCCCGCGGCGACAAGCCGGACGATGGACCCGACTCGTTCGCCCACATCGACGACGACGTCGCCGCGCTGAAGGCGGCGGGGGCAACGACCTACCGGTTTTCCATCGAGTGGGCGCGCCTCTACCCGACGCGCGAGTCATTCGAGAAGAACACGCCGGACGCGGACGGCCTCGCGACCTACCACAAGCTGCTCAAGGCGCTGCGCGACGCGAAGATCCGCCCGATGGTGACCATCCATCACTTCGCGACGCCCGACTGGCTCGACGACATCACCAAGCCGAAAGAGCCGCAGACCTTCGAGCGCGACGATATGGCCCCGCTGTTCGGCGAGTGGGCCAAGCGCATGGGCAAGGAGTTCGGCGCCGAGGTCGACGACTGGATCACGATCAACGAGCCGCTGGTGCTGCTCGCGGGCGCGTATCTCGGCGGAGCGCATCCGCCCGGGCCTCCGCTCGACATCGATCGCATGTTCAATGCGGCCAAGAAGCTCGCGCGTGCGCACGTCGCGGCCTACCGCGGCCTCCACGAGGGCGACACCGTCGATGCCGGTGGTGGACATGCGGCGTGGGTGTCGATCGCGAAGCACAACCGCGTGTTCAAGCCGTGGGACGCCTGCGAGGATCGCGACGTCGAGGCCGCGCAGAAGACCACGTACATCTGGAACGAGTGGCTGTACAACGCCCTCGTCTTCGGTGACTGGGACGAGGACGCGGACGGCAAATACGACGGCCCGAGCGACAAGAAGGCCGATCCGTTCTTCAAGGGAACCGTCGACTTCCTCGGTCTCAATTACTACGGCGTGTCCACGGTCAACGGGTCGCTGAAGCTCAAATACATCGGCGGCGTGCCCAACTACGAGGCCCTCCCGACCAATCTGCCGAAGACCGACATGAACTGGGACATCTACCCGCAGGGGTTCCGCGATGTCCTCAAGCAGCTGAAGAAGTACAACCTGCCCGTCTACATCACCGAGAACGGCGCCGGCGACTCCCAAGACGTCAACAAGTCGCGCTACCTCGCCGAGCACCTCTGGGAGATCGGTCGGTCCATCGCGGACGATGGAGTGGATGTCCGCGGGTACTACTACTGGTCGCTCACCGACAACTTCGAGTGGGGCCACGGATTCTGCCCGCGCTTCGGTTTGTTCCGGATCGACTATGCTTCCCCGGCACGCACCCGGACGCCGACCAAGGCGGTGGGTCTGTTCAAGCAGATCGCCGACTCGAAGAAACTCACGGCTGCGACCATCGACGCACTCCCCGCGTACTCCACGCCCACGCTCTGCACCGGTCCCCGCTAATGGCCGATCCCCCCAAGCTGCCGCCCCGTCCTGCGCCCCGGCGTGATCCGCGCGCCGACGAGGACGGTCACACGCCGCTCGAGGAGATTCCGGGGGAGGCGCCGCCGGGGCGGCGTCCGAACGTGCCGGCTGGGTTCGGCAACGTGCCCGTGCCGCCCGGTGCGTTCGGCAACAACCAACCGGCGCGTCCCGCTCCGGCTCCTGCTCCGCCTGCCCACATGCCGGCGATCCAGCATCAGCCCTCGGTCCACATTCCGGCGAGTCCGGTTCCGTCGCAGGACTTCATCCTCCAGTCGATGGTGCCGCCGCGACTCGATTCGCTCGGGGACGACGACGGCGAGCAGACGCGGGTCGGCGCCACGGTCGTCGGCGCGCCGGCGTATCGCCCGAATCGTGGTCCGCAGCCCAAGCTCGCCTACATCACCGTGATGGCCGGCGCGCGCGCGGGCGAGATGTTCAAGGTCTTGAACGAGGAGACGGTGCTCGGTCGTGGTCCGCAGAGCACCATCCACCTCGACTCCGACGGCGTGTCCCGCAAGCACGCGCGCATCGTGAAGCAGGGCGAGACCGAGTACGTGCTCGAGGATCTCGGCTCCACCAACGGCACGTGGGTCGACGAGCAGCGCGTCAGCTTCCGCGTGCTCAAGGACGGCGACCGCATCCAGGTCGGGACCGAGGTGGTCATCCGCTTCACCTTCATGGACGAGATGGAGGCTCAGCTGCAGCACCAGCTGTACGAGTCCGCCGTCCGCGATCCGCTCACGCGCGCCTACAACCGCAAGCACTTCCAGGAGCGGCTCAAGAGCGAGATCGCCCATGCGCTGCGGCACCGCGGCCACCTCTCGCTCATCCTCCTCGACATCGACTTCTTCAAGAAGGTCAACGACACGTACGGCCACCCGGCCGGCGACGCGGTGCTCCGTGGCGTCTCGGGCGCCATCGCCAAGGCCATTCGTGTCGAGGACGTCTTCGCGCGCATCGGTGGCGAGGAGTTCGCGCTCCTCGCGCGTGGCATCGACGGCCCGAGCGCCGTGATGTTCGGTGAGCGGCTCCGGCGCGGCATCGAGCGCTTGCCCATCCCGTGGCAAGGCGGCGCGTTGCAGGTGACCTCGTCCTTCGGCGTGGCCACCATCGTCGAGCTCTACCAGGGGGAGATCCCTCGGTCGCTCGACGGCGACCTGCTCGTGGCCAAGGCCGATCAGCGTCTGTATCAGGCGAAGGGTGGCGGACGAAATCGGGTGGTCGGACCGTGATCCGCAGGCGTTGCCGCGACGTGCGGCCGCTGCGCGTGGTGTGAGCGTCTCGCGCGAACGTTCTCGTGGGTACACGCGATGCACGGCAAGTGCACATGCGCGTGCTCCCTCCGCTCCTGTCCGCCGTCTTGGTGTTGGTGCTCGGAGTCCCCTCCGCCGCCCAACAGGTTGCCGCCGATGCCAGAGCGGCGGTCGGGACGTCCACCGCCGGCAATGAGACCAAGCAGGGAATCGCCGGTGTTCGCGTCGGGCTGACCCGCACCACTGGCGATCAGGGCACGAGCCTCCAGTTTGCTGGACGCGGCGAAGAGCTGCGGACCTACGGTCTGCTCTCGACACACGGCGCGCACTTCTTCGCGATCGGCGGGGGCAGCGCTGGGTTCGACGGTGGCCTCGGCGCGTTGCTCACGTTCGGACCGCGCATCCCGGTCGCGCCGAATCACGGGCCGTTCATCCGCGTCGGCGGGCGGGGCTACCTCCAGGGCAATGGCGCCCTGTACTCGTCGCTCCTCGAGCTACCGCGGGGAGAGCTGGGCTGGCAGTACATCCGCGGCTGGACCGTGCTCGAAGCCGGCGCCAGCTACGGCGCCGTGTTGACCGGCCGGTTCCGACCCGGCGATGCCGACGCAGCGTTCCTCGGCTCGGGCTTCGCGGCGGGCGGGTACGCCGCCTTGCAGCTGTCGGCCTTGCGCGCGGGGGTGGTGTCCGAGCGGGTCCCACGAAAAGACTTCGGACACCTCGACCTCACCGACGCGTTCCTCTGCGTGATCGGCTCGCCCCTCGCGCTGTGCGGCGACGTGTCGTGGTCGCGCGGCGACGTCACCCGCGACGGTGCGGTTCAGTCGATCGCGGCCTGGTACGGCGGCGTGACGCTCGGCTTCGTGCCGCCCCCGCCGGGGCGCGGACCGGGCGGACCGGCGAGGTAGGCAGCGGCATCGAATCCGCCGACGTGCTCGTGCTAGACACGAACCCCAGTCGTGCGAACCCTCGGAGCCCTCTTGACGAACGTGACCCTCGCCGCCGCCGTCGCGTCCACCACCCCTGCCTGCAAGCCTCCCCGCGCCAGCCTCGCCGACGACCTGAACGTCGGCCGTAGCGCGCTCGCCCAACTCGAGTTCGAGGGCGACGCGTTGTTCGGCCCTGCGATGAAGGTGCAGCGTTGGCGCATGGGCAACGGCCTGCGCGTGCTGCTCCTCATCGACAGGGGCGCGCCGGTCGTCAGCTATCACACCTGGGTCCGCGTCGGCTCCCGCGACGAGAAGCCGGGCAAGACCGGCATCGCGCACCTGTTCGAGCACCTGATGTTCAACGAGACGTCGCACCTCGCCGCCGGCGAGTTCGACCGCGTGCTCGAGGAGAACGGCGCCGAGTCCAACGCCGGCACCTGGGTCGACTGGACGTACTACCACGAGAGCCTTCCCGCCCCGAAGGTGGGCCTCGCCATCAAGCTCGAAGCCGACCGTCTCGCGAACCTCGTGCTCCGCGAGAAGCAGGTCAACAGCGAGATCGAGGTCGTCGCCAACGAGCGTCGCTACCGCGTCGACGACGACGTCGAGGGCGCGATCAACGAGCTGCTCTACAAGACCGCGTTCACCACGCACCCCTACCACTGGCCGACGATCGGTTGGATGGAGGACATCAAGGGCTTCACCACCAAGGACTGCGAGACGTTCTACCGGACGTATTACGCGCCGAACAACGTGACGGTGGTCGTCGTCGGCGACGTGCAGCCCCCGGATGTGCTCAAGCAGATCCAGGACCACTACGGCGCGATGGAGCCGTCGAAGATCCCCGAGCGCAAGCTCCCCAAGGAGCCGGCGCAGGACAAGGAGCGTCGCCTCGAGGTCAAGAAGCCGACGGCGACCGAGAAGGTGATGATCGGCTGGAAGGCGCCGCCCCTCGACGACCTCGATCACGTCGCGCTCACGATCATGAACGAGCTCCTCTTCGGCGGCCGCTCGTCACGGGTCTACAAGGCGTTGATCAAGGAGCAGGAGATCGCCAGCGATCTCCGCGGCTACCTCGCCACCTTCTCCGATCCGGGCCTCTACGAGGTCTGGTTGACGGCGCGCGAGGCGCACACCGGCGACGAGCTCGAGAAGGCCCTCGCCGCGGAGCTCGCCAAGATCAAGACGACCGAGCCGCCGGTCGACGAGCTGGAGAAGGCCAAGAGCCGCCTCGAGCTCGCGTTCCTCCAGGGCATGGAGACCGCGTCGGGCAAGGCCGAGCAGATCGGGTTCTACGACACCGTGCTGCACGATCCCGGCGCGGGCTTCGCGCGCATGGACGCCTATCGCGCGGTGACCGGCGCCGACGTGCTGCGCGTCGCGAAGAAGTACCTCGTCGACCACCAGCGCACCGTGATCCACGTGCTCCCCGACGGCACCGCGGGCAGCGCCGAAGAGGACGGCGACGACGAGGACGGCGACGACGAGGAGGGCGAAGGCGATCACTCCGCGCTCGCCCACAAGCCCCACGCAAAGACCCCGTTCGTGAAGGGAGCGCTCCGATGAGCCGCCGCAAAGTGCTGCACGGGATCGCCGCGTCGGCGATCGGCGCCCGCCTCCTCACGCACACCCCGGTGGATGCTGCGCCGAAGGGCGAAGGAGGCGCGAGCGTCATCACGCCGCCCCCGCGTCCGACGCGGATCGACGTCGGCGGAGGGGCAATCGCCTACCTCGTCGAGAGCCACGAGCTTCCGCTCGTCGACCTGTCGCTGTCGTTCCGCTCGGGGGCAGCGCTCGAGCCCAAGGACAAGCTCGGGCAGACCCGCCTGTTCGCGCGCATGCTCCGTCGCGGCGCCGGTGGCCGCAGCAGCGACGACATCGAGGTGCTGATCGACCGGCTCGGCGGCGAGCTCTCGATGGACGTGAGCGCGTCGTCAATCACCATCCATGCCCAGGTCATCCGGCGCAACCTCGAGCCGTTTGTCGCGCTCCTCACGGACATCGTGACCAAACCCGCGTTCGCCGAGGACGAGCTCGGGCGCCTGCGCCGCGAGGCGGTCGCGGAGATCATCGACGCACGCGATTCCGACAAGGCCCTGGCGTCGAAGTTCTTCCGCCGCGCGGTGTTCGGCGAACATGCCTACGGTCGCAGCATCCAAGGCACGCCGAAGACCATTCCGGGCATCACCCGTGCGGACGTCGTCGCGTCCCACGCGTTGCACATCCGACGCGGAAACGTGGTGCTCGCGGCGGCCGGCGATCTGAGCGAAGCCGACCTGCGGAAGATCGTGCTGCCGCTCGTCGCCGCCATGCCCGAGGGTGGACCGGTCGCCGATCCGACGCCCGATCCGACCATCCCCAAAGGACGACGGCTGTTCTTCGTCGACAAGCCCGCGCGCACCCAGACGCAGATCCTCATCGGAGCCCTCGGCACCCACGCGCTCGACGTCGATCACACGTCGCTGCACGTGGCGAACACCGTGTTCGGCGGTACGTTCACCGCGCGTCTGATGAAGGAGGTCCGCAGCAAGCGTGGCTGGTCGTACGGCGCCTACAGCCGCCTCCCGATCGATCGCAAGCGCGACTCGTTCTCGATGTGGACCTTCCCCGCGGCGAAGGACGCGGCCGAGTGCCTCGCGCTCGAGCTCTCGATGCTCGACGAGCTGGTCGCCAAAGGCATCACCGACCAGGAGCTCGCGTTTGCCCAGAGCTATCTCTCGGAGTCCTACGCCTTCGACATCGACACGGCGTACAAACGCGTGCGGCAGGCGGTCGACGAGGACCTCTACGGTCTCCCCGCCGACTACCACACCGGGTACGTCGCCCACGTGAAGGCGGTCACGCGCGATCAGGCGAACGCGGCGCTCAAGGCGCGGCTGCACCCCGAGAACATCGCGGTCGTCGTGGTGGGCACCGCGAGCGAGATCAAGGAGGCGATCCAGAAGGCGATCCCGAACCTCGCTTCGACCGACGTCATCCCCTACGAGGCCGACTAGATCTAGCGTAGAGCAGTTCTCGATCGCGTTGATTCTGGTGACCCGTTCCCCCCGGCTTGAAAAGCTGAGGACGCATCGCAACTCGCACGGCAATTGTCGGAGCGTTTTGTGACTTCACACGAAGGCGCGGAGACGCGAAGAAGTGAGGAAGGACCTTTGAAGCTACCGGTGAACGCCCGGCCGTCGACCTCGCCCGCGCGCGCTTGAACGCCGGGGCGCCGCCAGACCCTTCGGGTGCGGTCATGCCGACCTGCGCAACCCTTCTTCCCTTCCA
>Ga0208492_1000116_pt1 | contig 82491 bp, 72 predicted proteins | sample Subbioar_CSW14AB_FD_184820 | JGI IMG/M metagenome (GOLD analysis project Ga0208492, IMG submission 184820) | Serpentinite rock and fluid subsurface biosphere microbial communities from McLaughlin Reserve, California, USA - CR12Mar_CSW14AB (SPAdes) | ecosystem: Environmental > Terrestrial > Deep...
CCCCGTTTTTGTTAAATCTTCGAGAAATTTCTTTTCCTTGTTGGTTAATTTAATTTTGTCGATTCTCATATATTTATGTTTGGTAACACAAATATAATGTTTCATGTTTAAATTGTCAAAACACTAGTGTCGTGTCAACGCAATTTTGTCGTATAACCCCGGTAGGTTTTGTGATTGACAGCGTTGAAACCTGCCAGGGTTGCCCCGTCATTTTAGCCTTGAGATGGCTTCTAATCAAAGAACATCCAGGTCAGGCCAAACCGGAAGGCAAGGTCGGCCTGGTAATATCCAGGAACAAAAGAATAACCAGGCCCTGAAAGGGTTTGCAGAACATTTTCAACTTTCAGAAAAAAAGATACCGGGCGGATCCTGGCACTCAGGTAAACATCAAGGTAAGGGTACCTGCTTGTTCTGAAATTATCCTGTAAATAAAAAACCTGGGTGGAAGGCATATAGGCGTAACTATAAAAGGACTCATAAGCCTGGATCTGCGCCCCAATTTGTAGCCTCAGATTATCATGCGAAAGACTTCCGTTATAAAACACCTTAGCAGTGGCTATGTGCCCGGGTACTCTTACATAAGTTGTTTTAGATGTATTCTGGTAAATATAGTTCAACCCCAGACCAAGGTGCTTAAAAAATATTTTTGTGAAATTTAAATTTAATCCAAGGTTATTGATCGTACCCGAGTATTGAGCGGGTTTAGCCAAAGTATTAAAATACAAATAATTTGTAATTGCCTGGTAGAATACAGAGGCGCTGAAAATCCTACTGAGATTAACACCCAGCTTTACCTGGTATTGTTGCTGTGCCTTGAAACCATTATTGAACCAGAAAAAATGATTGCTGACCCAGTTGTTATAAATATAATCTGCACTTCTGTTCTCATAAAGGATATTTAAAAATATCTCCCGTTTTTTTATTTCGTTAAAACTGAATACAGTATTGCTTTCTGCCTTATGATCCCCACTGTTTGCACCTTCAAATACATACTGGATATTAAAGCGTGTTTCAAAAAACTTTTCTCTTTTATCGGATGAATCCTTTGATATAACAATAGTGCGGTAAACCAGATCAGACTGCGCAATATGATTCATAAAAACGCTGTCTATTTTTTGCCATACCTGATTGATCTCATTTTTATATCCGAATGAAAATCCAAACTTATTGTTTGCAGTCAATAATGAATAAGAAAGCTCATTTGTGAATTTCCGTACGTGAGAACTATCTATTGTCCGGGCTGTATCCAGGTAAGCCAACTTGTAAAACTTATCCGTCCTGATGCCAAGATCTTTGTAGCGATATGAGTTGTTTGAGAATGTTGATTTGAGCTGAGCGTAGTGATGTATTTTCGCAGTCGAATCGTTTCCGTTCAGTCTGATCCAGGGATTAACCATCACTTTAAATTCACGGTTATCACGGTTGGCGTTGGAGAGTTTCACTTTAAACAGGGCTTTGTCGAAGATCATGCTGGAATCTGTCAATAACCCGTCCTGGATCCCTCCATTCTCCTGGTTTTTATTTCCATTGTTAAGAATAAAAAAGTAGTAGCCTGCCCTTTTTTTTCGCGTGGTGTAATTGCTGCTCAGGTAAAAATTATTCGTGTACGTCTGTTGTTTTAAATAGAATCCTTTAGATGTGTATCTGTTGAATCCTACTGTAATATTTACTTTATCTTTGTATGTATGTGTAAACTGCAGTTTAAATATCTGGAATTCTTTGCTTCCGGCAATCCCATTAAGGCTGGCATAGGGGCCCACGGACCTGTAATACTTTACATCGTTCTCTTTGAACTTATCTATGGTAAGCGGCGACTGAACAAAACGGAATCCGATATCGTCGGTACCATAACGCCAGATATGATCCGGGGAAGCAAGTCCCATGTTTCCCATATAATTCCGTGGAAAATAATTAGCCTGCTCAATGATGGAAGTGTCCGGGTAATTTAATTTGTACGTCGAAAGAAGATTATTCTGCTCGGTTTTGCTTTTCAAGTAATCAGGATTCACCGAGTAAAAGACCTGTCCGTAATTATTTCCCGCCCAGGCTAAAAATATGGCACAAAGAAGCTTACAAAACAGAATATGATTGTCTTCTTTAAAAAAATAAAACATTAACCCGGTATTAAGCTCGTGATAAAAAGTAAAACTAATAAAATTTTACCTAAGCGGATTTAAAGAAATAAAAGGATATGAAGACTACAGGCTTAATTAATGTTATAATTTACCAAAAAAATGTTCTTCCACGTCAAAAGTTGATTTCAGGCCGACATTCTTATAATCCGTATTGATCCATTTTTCCGCTATCTGGCGGCCCTTTTCCTTCAGACTTAATAAAAATTCCCAGGAAATATTCATTTTACTGCTCTGGTTCATCTGGCTTAACGCTTCATAACCGCTTATGGTGTGCACGAAAATTTCGCGGTTCGTTTTATTGTCTGTTTTTAAGATCCCATTGCGAATAAGTTCATTCCTGTAATGGATGAGCTTCATTTCATTTATCAGGCTGCTGTTAAAGGAAATTTCATTTACACGGTCGGCAATATCACGCGCACTGGTCGGTACAGAATTAATGTTAATAGAATTGATCTTGATCAGCACAATATCATGAACATTTGTATTGGTGATCAGGGGTGAGATAGGTGGATTTCCCATGTAGCCCCCATCCCAGTAATACTGACCGTCGATTTCAACAGCCTGGAATAAAAAAGGCAGGCAGGCTGAAGCCAGCACTGCATCCACCGTAATTTCCTTATTGGTGAATATTTTGGCCCTGTTTGTTTTCACATTGGTGGCGCAAATAAATAGTTTTTTCTTGTTGTACAGTTTCAGCTCTTCAAAATCAATCAGGCTATTCAGTACATCCCGCAGCGGGTTGTAATTCATAGGATTAAAATTGTATGGTGAAAGGAATTGGGAGATCGCATTGAACATCATAAAGCCCGGGCTGTTATGAATATCTCCGTTCCCGTACATTTGATCAAAAATGCTCGGCTTAAATAAAAAACTGCCACTCAGTGCGACTTTGTGCCAGAGTTGCTCCATGAGTTCTTTGGCTTTTTTAGGTCCGCCAATGTGCAGGCCATACGCGCAGGTTACAGCGTTCACCGCACCGGCACTGGTGCCGCACATCGCCTCGGCTACTATTGCGTCTTCCTCCAGAAGCCTGTCAAGCACACCCCATGTAAATGCCCCGTGTGCGCCTCCTCCTTGTAATGCCAGGCATATGTGCTTATTTTCTAAATTCATTTTTTTTATTTGAATTTTGTAAATCTATCGTTTAAATAATAAAACCACTATTTTTTCTTCCAGGTAAATCAGCTATCTGAGGAGGGAATTCTAAAGATTATTCAGCTCTTCCACCGCGGCATCATAGTTGGGCTGTATTTTCAGGCACATGTTGTAATCGGCCTTCGCGCTTTCTTTATCCTTAAGCTTTGAATAAGTATACCCGCGCGCGAAATAAGCTTCCACGTAATTAGGGTTTATTTCTATTGCCTTCGTAAATTGTTCCAGCGCCTTTTTAGGATCCTTCTTCACCTGGAGATAGATCGCTCCCATATTATAATAACAGTTGTCGCAGTTTTTATCCGTGGTTATTATCGTTTCGTAAAGCTTTAATGCCTCGTCAACCTTGCCAAGATCCTGTAGCAGCTTTGCTTTGGCATACACAGCCATCGCGTACGTGGGATCAATACGGAGGATTGTGTTGTAATAATCAAGGGCAACCGGGTTCCTGCGCGCGGCATATAATATACCAAGATCATAAAAGGCATCCAGGTATTTGTTATCCTGCTCTACCGCTGTCTCCAGGCTGGAGATAGCGCGGGAAGTATCGCCCGTTTCACGGTAAATTCTTCCCTTAATAAAATACGCTTTCGCAAGATTCTCATTTATTTTTAAGGCCTTATTGGCATAGTCAATCCCTTCCTGGTAGCGTTTTACGATAAAATAGAGCTCGGCGAGTTTTAATAAAGATTCTATGTTATCCGGAAATTTTTTTGCGGTAAGCTCTAATAGTTCTTTCGAATCACGGCTTTTTTGCTCGCTGAAATAAATGTCCACTAACGTCAGATAATAGGACGCATTGGTGCTATCCAGTTTCATGGCGCGTTTTGCATCATTTTCTGCCTCCGGTAATTCTTTGAGGCCGTAATAGATGAGTGCCCGTTTATTATAAAGAGCCGCGTTTGAAGGGTCCTTTAATAATTCCGCGTTTACCGCCTTTAGCTCAGGCGAATTTAATTTGATGCTCAGGCTGTCCGCCTTTTTAATTGTTGTTTCTGCTTCCTCAGGCTTATTGTTACATGCCGCGAATATCAGTAACATTAAAGCCGGGAATGAGAATAATACTTTGTTTTTCATTTTAGTACTTATAGATCGTTGGCATTTGCAATAAGCTCAGCAACATCCCAAACTTTTGTTTTGTCTTCCTTGTTAAAATGTTTTACACCGTCCGTCATCATTGTATTGCAAAATGGACAGCCAACCGCAATCACTTCGGGATTCAGTGCCAGCGCCTCTTCTGCACGCTCGTTATTAACTTCTTTATTTCCTTTTTCCGCCTCTTTGAACATCTGGGCACCGCCTGCTCCGCAGCATAATCCTTTGGCTCTGCTCCGTTTCATTTCCATTAATTCCACATCCAGTTTTTGGATCACCTCACGCGGCGCTTCGTAAATACCATTTCCTCTTCCTAAATAACAGGGATCATGGAACACGATTTTTTTGCCTTTAAATTCACCACCCTGCACTTTTAATTTACCCGAATCGATCAACTGCTGAACAAGCTGGGTGTGATGTATCACTTCATAATTTCCACCCAGGGCCGGATATTCGTTCTTAATGGTATTAAAACAATGCGGACAACCGGTTACAATCTTTTTTACTTCGTAACCATTCAGTACAGTAATATTCTGCATGGCCTGCATCTGGAATAAAAATTCGTTCCCCGCGCGTTTGGCAGGATCACCCGTACAGCCCTCTTCAGAACCAAGGATCGCGAATTTTATATTGACATGGTTTAAGATCTTAACGATTGCCTTGGTAATTTTTTTTGCCCTGTCATCGAAGCTTCCGCTGCAACCCACCCAGAATAGGATCTCCGGAGTTTCACCGTTTGCAAGCATCTCAGCCATTAATGGCACTTTTATAGTTGACATGTTAATTAGTTTTTAAGTTTGCAGTGGCAGAAGGCAGTTTTGCAATGGAAAATTTTTCCGGCGAATTCATCATACTTCCAAACATTTTTCCTACTTGCAAATACTCTTCAATGATCAACTTATACTTTTCTTCAGAAAGATAACCGCAATCTTTAGCAAAATCAAGATGAACGAGAGTTTCCGCACATTCCCCATCAGAATCGCTGAGCTTTGAAACAAAGTGTTTAGGATAGATTCTTTTCCTGTACCCTTCCGCAAGATTAGCACAAACCGAACGCAAAGACCTTCTTATTTGGTCCGTTAGCGAATACATTTCCTCCCTGGGAAATTTTTTAGATTCATTAAAAATCTCCTTTGCGGCGGAATAAGCCTTTTTGTATACGATTAGATCTTTATATCCTTGACTGCTCATGTTACTTTTATCTATTTTTTATATACTAAATGTTCTAATTGAATAATTAACTGTTTTGTTTTTCGCTACTGCCAGCTGTTCACTGCCCAATTTGGTCGTTACCCTGCAAACTGCCTACTCATTAACCCAGTTAGCCCGGTCCGCCGGAGAAAACTGCCACGGCGCTCCATTATTCTCAATGTTGGTGAACATCGTGTTTAACTCCGAAGGGCTTTGACTTTGCTCCATCACTAAAAATCTTCTCATCTCAACAATAATAGCAAGCGGATCAATATTAACAGGGCACTCCTGCACGCAGGCATTGCAGGTATTACACGCCCATACTTCCTCAGCACTTGTATAATCGCCAAGCAGGGACTTACCGTCATCCACAAAAACGCCCTTATTTTTATCCATGTTCCGCCCAACTTCCTCCATCCTGTCACGTGTATCCATCATGATCTTCCTTGGTGAAAGTTTTTTTCCGGTTATACTCTGAGGACAGGCCGATGTACATCTTCCACATTCGGTGCAGGAATAGGCGTCCATTAAATTTTTCCATCCCAGGTCCTGCACGTCTTTCACTCCAAAACGTACGGGATTATTCGGATCTGTTTTTGCAACATACGCGGGATTGAAATTCGGAGCTACCACATCCGTAACCGCGTCCAGCGTATTAAGCTGTCCCTTTGGTTTCAGGTTTGAGAAATACGTATTTGGAAATGCCAGAATAATGTGCAGGTGTTTTGAGTAAGGAAGATAATTAAGAAAGGCGAGGATCCCGATAATATGAAGCCACCAGGTTAAACGCTCAATAAAGATCAAAGAAGAATCCGACATATGACTTAACATTGGCGCGAATAAACCGCTCACCGGAAAACTTCCCGCCGGTGGATAATGCTCATTTCCGCGCAACTGCAAATTCTGATCTGCCGCATTCATCAATACCAGGCAGGTCATTAAGATCATTTCCGTAATTAAGATGGCATTGGCATCTAGACGGGGAAAGCCGTTCAATTCTGAATTTAAAAATCGTTTTACTTTTACCACATTTCTTCTGAGCCAGAAAACGACCACGCCAATAAAAACCAGTAAGGCCAGGATCTCAAAAAACGCGATCAGGAAATTATAGAACCCACCAAGGAAACTGAAAGCGCGATGGGAATGGGTAACACCATCTACAAACATTTCCAGAACTTCAATGTTGATCAAAATAAATCCAACGTAAACAAAAATATGCATCACCGCGCTTAAGGGACGCGTAAGCATCTTGCTCTGACCAAGCGCCACCAGCACCATGGTTTTTAAACGATCTTTTTTATTGTCTGTGATTGGAAAATCCTTCCCGATAAAAATATTTCTCCTGATCTTTTTTGCGTTCGTATAAAAAAAAACGGAAGCTCCTACGAGTAATATGCAGAAAATAATTGAGCTGATCATGGTTTAAATTTTTAATTTGGTTTTTTTCTTTCTTTTCTTCCGAAAAGCGAAAAATGAACATATCTCTTCGGATTCTCCTTCAGATCTTTCAGGAGTTTATCCAGGTCATCGGCAGATTTATTCAGGTTATTATATAATGAATCATTCTTTGCCAGCTTACCAAGCGTTCCGTTACCTTCGTTGATCTTTGTGAGCAGGTTATTCAATTCTTTTAACGTGTTATCCGCATTTGCTACGGCGCTTTTCAGCTGCGACTTTGCAAGCGTATCAGAAAGACTGCTGAAATTGGACAGGATGTTTGTGATCTTGGCTTCATTTTTATTCAGGTTGGATGTGATCCCATTCAGGTTGGAAAGCAGCGAAGAGATCTTCGGTTTTTCCGTCGCCATCAGATCATCCAGCTTATAGGCAGTTTGTTCAAGGCTGAAAATTGCTTTCCGTACACTTTCAAACGACTGGCTGATATTTTCCCTGGTTTTAAAATTCAACACTTTATTTACGACTCCCATTACCGTATCGATGCTACTCACAAGGCTTTCTACTTTGGACTGCAGCGGTCCCAGCCGCTTGTCGAAAGACTGCTGAAAGCTAGGCTCATTTTCCGCTAAAAGTGTATCCCCGTTTTTAACGAATTCTTTGCTCGTACTAAAAACCACCTCCACAACCTTTGTGCCGAGCAGGTCGGCGCTTACCGTTTTTGCGATAGAGTTCCTGGGAATATTCACTTCTTCGGTGATAATGAATTTAACAAGCACCTGGTTTTTTCCACCTTTTTCTATCAGGGAAATAGATTTGATCTGGCCGATCTTATACCCGTTAATTTGAATTGGATTGGAAGGAATAAGATTGTCAATTTTTGGGTATACCGCGTAGAGAAAATATTTCTCGGAAAAAATATTAGAGCCCTTTAAAAAACCAACTCCCCAGATAAAAGCAGCGATGGCACAAACCACCACGATACCTATTTTGAATTCCTTTGATAATTTCACAAAAAAGTATTACGTTTTAACGCCTAAATATAAGTATTTTTATCTGCAATTAAACAGGAAGCGCCATTTTTATTGGTTGCCCTGACCACAGGTAACCCGTTCTGTATGAGTGAGAAATTAAAAAACGAAGAATTGAACCGCTTAAGCGTAGAGGCCTTTAAGAATGCGGAGAAGCAGCCTGTAATACTTGTGCTTGACAACGTCAGGAGCCTGAATAATGTTGGTTCTGCTTTTAGAACTGCGGACGCTTTTTTAATAGAAGAAATACTTTTGTGCGGTGTAACGGGCACGCCTCCAAATAAGGAAATAGAAAAAACTGCTCTTGGCGCCACCGGAACTGTAAATTGGAAGCACTTTAAAACAACGGAGGAAGCTATTTCTTATTGCAAAGCCAAAGGATTTAGATCCTATGCGGTTGAACAGGCAAAAAAAAGCATTCCTTTAAACACATTTGAATATTCCGGAGAAAAAATTGCCCTGGTATTTGGCAACGAAGTTTACGGCGTGGAGCAAACCGTTATAGACCTGTGTGAATCCGTTATTGAAATCCCTCAGGCGGGCACCAAACATTCTTTTAATATTTCGGTAAGCATCGGGATCGTGCTTTGGGAAATTCTCAGGGAAAAACTTTAGAACGCCGCGCTGTAAAATTACATGGCGTTAAAAGTTTGAAATAAATCAAAAAAATGATAGTATCTCAGTTTTAATTAAAGATTGTCACTTCGAGTAGCCGACCTGAGGAAACGTATCGAGAAGTGTTGTCAGAATTAGTTCTCGATACATCCTACGCTTGCCGCTACGTCCTGTTCAAATATGACTTCTATAACGGTTACAGTTATGCCGCTTCCTGTTATAATTATTTCCGGAGACTCTGTCATCTGCTCAGGAGAATCAGCCACACTAACCGCATCTGGTGCCAATTCTTATCTCTGGAATAACGGTTCATCAGGCCAGTCAATTGTTGTTACTCCTTTAGCTACCAGTGTTTATACTGTGCATGCAGCAAATTCACTTGGCACATGCTTTGGCTCACAATCGGTAACTGTATCTGTAATTGATTGTACAACTGAAACTGGTCTGACCGAATGGTATGCAAACGGAGGCCTGGCTATTTATCCCAATCCAACATCTGGTAAATTAATCATCGAAACAAAAAAAGATATCCGGATAAGCCTGCATGACGGTCTGGGAAGAGCGGTCCTAGAAGAAACACTTGAAAAAGGAGATCATACACTTGACCTAAGTGGTTATTCAAGCGGGATTTATTTATTAAAAACAAATTATAACGGGGTAATAAAAATCACAAAACTGGTAAAGAAGGATTAATTTAATCCTACTAAGGCCGATAAAAGCAGATTAGAATCATGTGTGCCTGTCGGACATGTACTCCTTTCTGCGAATCCGTGCAGACCGGGCATCGTAAGATGTCCGGCTCTACCGGAAATTAAGATCAGCTATTCATCAGGCCATTCTGGATCCGGATACTTTCTTCATGCAAAAGCTGGCAGATCTTTTCAATATGCTGCCGCGAGATTCCCATTTTATCTGCCCATTGGCCGCGGGTACGCAGGATCTCCTGCCAGCGCTCCAACTGAAAGATAGTAATGTTCTCTTCTTTTTTATATTTCCCAATTTCTTCAATGATCTGCGTACGCTTTTTTAAAACGTTCATCAGCTCATCATCTATCTCATCAATTATTTTACGCAACTCTATCAATTTATCCGTAGTTACCGGATCATCCGAGTTTTGTTTACGCAGCACAAGTTTAGAGAGGAGCTCATTTAAATTATGCGGGGTGAGTTGCTGCTCCGCATCACTCAAGGCCACCGCCGGATCATAGTGGGATTCTATCATCAGCCCATTCATCCCAAGGTCCAGAGCTTTTTGAGCCACTGAAAGGATCAGGTCACGGTTCCCACTGATATGACTTGGATCACAAATGATCGGCAGATCAGGAAAAAGCGTCCTTAATTCTATCGGCAATTGCCAAAGTGGTTTATTGCGGTATTTTGTTTTGCCGTAAAAATGAAAGCCACGGTGGATGGCCGCTATTTTTTTTATGCCGCTGTTATAGACCCGCTCAATGCCGCCAATCCATAATTGCAGATCTGCATGAATCGGATTTTTTACCATTACCGGAACATCCACACCTTTTAAAACATCTGCGATTTCCTGCACACTAAAAGGGTTTACGGTTGTCCTTGCCCCGATCCACAAAACGTCTATACCATGCTTCAGCGCCAGCTCGGTATGCTGTGCATTTGCCACTTCCACCGTAGTTTTAAACCCAGATTCTTTTTTTACCTCTGCCAGCCATTTAAGTGCTTCCTCTCCCCTTCCTTCAAAGGCATTAGGACGTGTGCGGGGTTTCCAGACACCCGCTCTGAACAGGGATACCTTGTTAATCTCCTTCAGTTCAAGCGCCGTACGCATTAATTGTTCCAGGCTCTCAGCGCCGCAAGGACCGGAGATCACCAGGGGGCTGGAACCCGCTGGCAACCATTTATGTAAGGGTTCAAACTTCATAATTATACTTCAAAGTGCTTAGGTTTGAGATATGAAAATTACCTCTTTTACGGTATTAAAAAAATAACCTGGGTTAATTAATTTTGACACATGGATCCGGAGACAGAAAAAAGCCGCGCTATTTTATTCTTTCAGAATAATTGTCCTTTGAGTGTTTACAGCGATTGCTGCAAAAAGAAAAAAGACTGCTGCAAGGAATTTAAAAAAGGGGACCGCTGTAAAAAGTGCCCCGGCAGAAAAAAGTAAGCGCTCATTTATCCCGGTCACCGCAAATTTTTATCTGTTTACAGACTAATTGTTTTCATTACCAACACCTGTGTAATTCATGTCTACATATGTTTAAGCAATTCCTTCCTCAGGTCCTCTGCGCCACTTACCGCGGTTTTTTTAATATGCTTTAATTCCCGGATGTAATCCAGGTTAAAATCTCCAGGGTCCAGCAACCAGGTTGGTACATAGGGCGAAACAAAATTAATGATTCCCGCTGCCGGGTATACATTCAGAGAAGTGCCGATCACAACAAAAAGATCTGACTGCCGGGCCATCTGATTCGCTGTTTCCATCATTGGAACAAGCTCTCCAAACCATACAATGTGAGGACGCAGTTGCGAACCTTTTTCACACATGTCGCCCGCTCTGATTTCAAATGTTTTAAGGTCATAAACGAGATCCGGATCCACCGTACTTCTCGCTTTCATCAGCTCACCGTGAAGATGAAGTACCTTTTTACTTCCGGCACGCTCATGAAAGTTATCTACATTTTGTGTGATGACCTGCACATCGAAATTTTTCTCAAGGTCCGCGATTAAAAAGTGGGCGGCATTTGGCCGCGCTTCCATCACCTGCATACGGCGCTTGTTATAAAACTCAAGTACTAATTCCCGGTTGTTTGTCCAGGCATCAAAAGTAGCTACATCCTCGATCCGGTATTCCTCCCAAAGCCCTCCGGAATCCCTGAATGTCTTAATTCCACTTTCCGCACTAATTCCCGCCCCCGTAAAAACAACTAATTTTTTTCGTTTTGGCATTATCCGCTAAAGGTTTTCTTTTACGAACTTCAGCATTTTTGTGTAAATATGCAAACGGGTGTAACCACCGCTGATCCCGTGATTTTTATTCGGATAGATCATAAAATCAAACGGAACGTTGTTCTTAACCATGGCAGCAGCAAGCTCCATACTGTTCTGCACATGCACATTGTCGTCACCACTTCCATGGATCAGTAAAAATTTACCCCTGATGCTTTTTACAAAGTTTGTCGGTGAATTTTCTTCATACCCGCTTTTATTATCCTGCGGTTTACGCAGGAAACGCTCGGTATAAATGTTGTCGTAATACTTCCAGTTTGTAACCGGCGCAACCGCGATCGCTGCCTTTATCACGTCTGCTCCTTTTGAGATCATTAGTGAAGCCATATACCCGCCAAAGCTCCAGCCCTGGAACCCAATGCGTGTTTTATCCACATAAGGAAGAGTCCCCAGGTACTTTGCAACTTCGATTTGGTCGATCGTTTCCAGTTTTCCCAGCTGTAAATAGGTGCTGTGCTTAAATTTTCTGCCACGACCCTGTGTTCCCCTATTGTCGACACACACAACAATATAACCTTCCTGGTTGAGCAAACTGTGCCAAAAATAATCGTTCCAGTCCCAACCATTATTACATTCATTGCCACCCGGTCCGCCATACGCATACATGTACACCGGGTATTTTTTAGTGGAATCAAAATTTACCGGTTTCTTTATCCAGCCGTTTAATTCAAACCCTTCAGGATGTTTGAACTTAAAAAATTTCTTTTTGGATAAATTATAACTGCCCATCTTCATTGTCAGCTCAGAATTGTCTTCCAGCACCTTCACCAGTTTTCCATCAATGCTGTATAACTCATAAACCGGCGGTGTATCCGCATTGCTATAGGTAGAAATATAATACTTGTATCCTTTGGCGAATTCAAAATTGGTGTGACCGGTCTTCGGTGATAAACGTTTTTTATCCTTCCCGTCCAGCTTAATACTATACATGTCGCGGTTAATGGCGCCATTTTCGGTGGAAAGATAATACAAGGTGTTTGTTGTTTCATTGTACCCCTTGAATTCCATCACGTCCCATTCGCCTTTGGTGATCTGGTTGATCAGCTTACCGGACAGATCATAATAATACAAATGATTGTACTCATCTCTTTCACTTGAAACAATAAAACCGGTATTTGCCACAAAGCGGAGATCATCTGTAATATCCACATATGTTTTGCTTTCATCGGTATACACAATTTTTCCTCTGCCACTTGCAACATCGGTAAATAAAAACTCCAGCTTATTCTGCAACCGGTTCAGGCGCTGGATACAAAGCACATTAGGATCGTTTGTAAATTCAATTCTTGGAATATAAATATCAGATTCATCGCCTATGTCGGCGTTAACAGTTTTGTTTGCGTTAACGTCAAAAACATGAACCGATACCAATGAATTATCTTCTCCCGCCTTAGGATATTTAAATGTATATTTTTCGGGATAAAGATCTCCCTTGTAATAATCCATTGTAAACTCCTTTACACGTGTTTCATCAAAGCGGACATAAGCCAGATACTGGCTGTTCGGGCTCCAGTCAAAATAATCAGCCTTTGAAAATTCTTCTTCATACACCCAGTCGCCCCAGCCGTTCTTTATTTTATTATGCTCCCCGTCTTTCGTTACAGCTATTTCATTACCTGTGGAAAGATCCTTGATATATAAATTATTCTCGCGCACAAAAGCGATTTTTTTGCCATCAGGAGAAAATGTAGGAAACAATTGTTTCCCTTTGTCGCTTAGCTGCGTTACTTTTTTCGTTGCAATGTCAAATACAAAATAATTCGCTTTTGGAGAACGGCGGTACACGTGTTCCATGTTTTCGTTTAACAACAACTTATCCTCGTTAGGACTGAATTCATAACTCTTCAGGTCAAGAAAACGACTTTCAAACTTCACATCATTGCCACTTACCAGGAGTGTGGTTCTCTTCTGGGATTTTAACTCGAATTTATAGATCCCCTCACTGCCGTCATCTTTATTCACATCAATATCCACGTAATTGAGCCCATCCTTAAGAACATTAAATCCCTGCGCAGATTTTGAGGAAAAGGTACCCTTTACCCAGATATCTTCAAGGGTTAGTTTTTGCTGCGAAAAAATAAAAGCAGGAATAATTAAAAATAGAAGCGCAATTCTTTTCATAGTGTGATTTTTATTGGTGAAAATAAGAATTTATCATTGAAAATAGAGTCAGTAAGCTTTAAATCCCCCCAAAAGGGTCAGCGCTTTGGAATTTTCCAGAGTTTGCCGAGATTCCTGTTAAAAATAAAGTTTTATATATTAGCAAAAAGTAAATAAAACTATTTCGGTTTTAAACTCCCGCATCTATTTAAAAATATATTCGGTTTCCTTAATAACCCTTAAGATATAATACCCAGATACACAAAATCTATGAAAAGACTGATCGAATCCTTCGGTGAAATGGCCAAACTTTCAAAAGAAACAGAAACCATATTTATGGACAGCATTGTAAAAAAAGAATTCAAAAAAAAAGAACTTCTTGATGAGGAAGGCAAAGTGGCGAATCACCTTTATTTTGTTGAAAAGGGGGTAGCCCGCACGTTTTATTATAAAAGCGGCAAAGAAGTTACCTACTGGCTTGCCGCCGAAAACGATTTTGTAGGATCAATGGCCAGTTTTTTTTCAAGAACACCAAGCACCAAACATGTAGAAACACTGGAGGATTGCACCCTTTGGATCTTTGACTACAATAAACTTGAGAACTTATATGCCAACTCAAAAGAACTGGAACGGATGGGAAGACTTTTCGCGAATTACGGAATGTCGGTGCTTGAAAAAAAATTTGACGATTTTCATTCTATGACCGCTAAGGAACGATACGATGTGCTGGTTGAAAAACATCCGCAGATCCTGCAGCGTGTTTCATTGGGCATCATCGCTTCGTACCTGGGAATCACGCAGGAAACCCTGAGCCGCGTCAGGGGACAGAAATAATTTAAGCCGCAGTTTAAAAAAGTTCTCCAGGAATACCACTGGATTTTTCCAACGTTTAGCAAGAGCTAACCATGATATACCCTCGAAAAAACGATCAGGCCATTTTTGATCTCCAAAACCTCTCCCACTCTCAAATCCTCTTCGTCACGTACATGACGGATATATTCCATAAATACCTGTTCTTCATCCGCTGTTAACTTTGTCGGCTCATAGTTTAAAGTCGGCAAGCGGTTAAAGGAGTCACGCCACCAACTCCTTAAAGCTTCTTTTCCTTTGATCAGTCCTCCTGTTTCCGGTTGACGGATTTTTAACTTGGGTGAAAAGTGCTCCGCATTATCATCATAGAGGGATAACAACTTTTCAAGATCATGCTCGTTAAAAGCCTCAAACCAGCGCCTGGCAATTTGTTTATTTTGTTGTGAAAGCATACGCAACCATTAATTCTGTTCCAAAAATATTACATGAAATCAACTTTGCGGACTTTGTGCAAAACTTTGTGTCCTTAGTGGTTAATATTGATACCTATATTTGGCAAAAAAATTTTACAATGCTTAAAGAGATTTTTATATTCATACTGCCGACCATCTTTTTTATTTCCTGCTCTGAAAAAAAGGAAAGCGCCGACCTCATCATACATAATGCAATCATCTATTCAGTGGATTCTACTTTCGCAACCTATGAAGCCATGGCCATTAAAGAAGGGAAGATCCTTGAATTAAATTCAAATGAGACCATCCTCGGAAAATACACAGCCAGAGAAACTACCGATGCAAAAGGAAAAACAATTCTTCCCGGCTTAATTGATGCGCACTGCCATTTTACAGGCTTTGCAACAGATATGTGGAAATGCAATTTAACCGGTACAAGATCTTTTGAAGAAATAATTGCTAAGATCACAGCATATGGCAAAACCGCACCCATGACCTGGATCTATGGCCGGGGCTGGGACCAGAACGATTGGGCCATCAAAGAATTCCCTGACAAAACAAAACTGGATGAGCTTTTCCCCGACCGTCCGGTGTTTTTAAAACGCGTAGACGGACATGCCGCCCTGGCAAATCAAAAAGCGCTGGATCTCACAGGAGTGACTGCTGATACAAAAATTAACGGCGGTATGGTAGAAGTAAAAAATGGAAAACTGACCGGCATCCTTCTTGATAATGCGATGGACCTCGTTGATCTTAAGATTCCTGTTATTCATGACAGTCTTGCTCATATCTATTATCAAAAGGCTCAGGAAATTTGTTTTTCTTATGGCTTGACAGAAGTACATGATTGTGGTGTAACGGACCATACTATTGATCTGATTGACAAAGCACAGAAATCAGGAAGTGTAAAAATGAAGATCTATGCCCTCTTAAGCGATGATTCAACCTATTATGAGAAGTGGATCAAAAAAGGAATTTACAAAACAGAGCGTTTAACGGTGGGTGGATTCAAGATCTATTGCGATGGAGCACTTGGGAGTCGCGGTGCTTGTCTATTGCAACCCTATAGTGATAAACCAGGATGGCAGGGGTTTCTGCTGACCGATAAAAAACGCCTCGATAAAATTGCAGATCTGTTGCTTAACAGTCCTTTTCAATTCTGCACGCACGCTATTGGAGACAGCGCCAACCGTTATATGCTAAACCTGTATGGCACGGCATTAAAAGGAAAAAACAACAGGCGCTGGCGCATTGAACACGCACAGGTATTGAACCCAAATGATTTTTATCTCTTTAAAAAGTTTGACATCTTCCCCTCGGTTCAGCCAACACATGCCACCAGCGACATGTATTGGGCGGAAGACCGTCTTGGAAAAGAACGTGTAAAATACGCTTATGCCTATAAACAACTTTTAAATACAACCGGTGTTATTGCACTGGGAACAGATTTTCCGGTGGAAGATATTTCACCACTTAAAACATTTTTTGCGGCAGTTGCAAGGCAGGACAGTAAAGGTTTCCCGGAGCAGGGATTTCAGAAAGAGAACGCCCTTACCCGTGAGGAAACTTTAAAAGGCATGACCATCTGGGCGGCTTATTCCTCCTTTGAAGAAAAAGAAAAAGGCAGCCTTGAAAAAAATAAAGTCGCCGACTTTATTATCCTGGATACGGATCTTATGAAGTGCGATGCAAAAGATATTCTAAATACAAAAGTGCTGGCAACTTATATTAATGGTGAAAAAGTATATTCAACTCGTTAAACAGCAGCCTAAGCTTCAATTAACATAAGATTATATGAGGGCAGCCACTGAACACCCTGAAAATTGCCGTCTCTCGACTCGAGATGACAATTTTCAAGAATTAGGGCTTTTGAGACAGCCTTCTCTATGTGCATCTTTCTGCGTTTAAATTTTCTCTATGGAGGTCTATGTTTCTATGCGGTTTAAAAACCAGCGCTCTTAAAACAATGTTTTAAGTTCTTCTAAACGACTTATTGTTTTTCCCACATAACCATGATCGGAATTCTCTGTCAAAAAAACCGCATCCCATCCCGCGTTAAGTGCTCCTTCAATATCGCTTTCCAGGCTGTCGCCAATCATGACACATTCGTCAGTTTTTGCTCCGGCAAATGATTCCGCCATCCTGAAAATTTTTTTGTCGGGCTTCACGAGCTCGTGTTCTTCACTTACAATAATGTGTTCAAAGTATTCCCTTATTCCGCAGGCGTTCATTTTTATTGCAAACACTTCCTTAAAGCCATTGGTAATTATGTGCAGCTTGTAATTCTGCTTCAGATAATCCAGGGTTTCTATGCACCCTTCTTTCAGACTGGTACCGTGAGGAGCACGGTTAAGATACTGTTCAGTGATCAGAAGATTCTCTTCATAATTATCGTATCCGTATAATTTAAACGTTTCATTAAACCGGTGGTTCCGCAGGTAGGGTTTGTCAATTTGCCCTTTGTAATACAACGACCAGAATGCCTGGTTGGTTTTCCTGTATCCGGAGAGAAATTCGTCAATATTTACGTGGAGTTTTGATGTCAGATCAAATTCATAAAACAATTCATGTAATACCGCGGCAGAGTTCTTTTGAAAATCCCAGAGTGTATCGTCAAAATCAAAAAACAAATGTTTTTTATTTTTCAGATCAGCCATCCTTTTAAACTATCGTGAAAAAACAGGAGTATGAAATACAGGGCAAAAGCCCAGAAAACAGTAGCTCCACTTAAATAAATAATGATCTTTTTTTTATCCCTGAAAAACCGCTCGGCTAAAAAAGCGCCTACAGGAGTAGATAAAAAAACCGGTGTAATAAAAGCTATTCCCAACAATCCAAACCGTTGTTTGATCCTTATTACGCGCCTGTTAAACTTGGTAAAGACTTTTTTTCTGTGGATCAATCCACGTCTTGCTCTGAAGTTGTGTATGGCTTTTAAAATGGCCGCGCTCAGATTTGTAAACACAATGTTGCCCGCGATCCCACCGCCGCATGAAACCAGTATTACCTGTAAAAAATTCTGATCAAGTACCATAAACGTTGTTGGAAATCCGATTTTAAAAGCAAAAGAACAGGTTAAAAAAACAGACAGGATCTTTAAAAATTGGTTCATGGTGTGTTTGTAAATTTAACAAACGTTTGTTAAGGTTAAATGCTGCTACCAAGATATGTTATATCTGGCCAAATTAACACCTCTTTGACTCCTTAATTAATATATTTTGTGTAATTTTACGCCCCAGTAAACAAACTAAAATTTACTTATGTCAACACAAACAGTAAAAGCACCTCAGGCACACGAAGAAAGTATGTTTGAAGCAGTATTAGCCCGTCTCGACGCAGCGGCTAAATTGATGAACCTTAGCGATGAAGTTGCCCTGGTTTTAAAAAATCCAAGTAAACAAGTTAAAGTAAGCCTGCCTGTAATGATGGATTCAGGGAAGATCCAGGTATTTGAAGGTTACCGTACGGTGCATAGCACCCACCTCGGCCCAAGCAAAGGCGGGATTCGTTATGCTATGGATGTAAACGCGGATGAAGTGATGGCCCTGGCTGCATGGATGAGCTTTAAGTGTGCTGTTGCCAACCTGCCATATGGCGGAGCAAAAGGTGGTATAAAATTAGATCCGCGCGCGCATAGCATCGGGGAACTGGAACGTATCAGCCGTGCTTATGCGGTGGCAATGAAAGACGTTTTTGGCGTAAACAAAGATATTCCGGCTCCTGATATGGGAACCAGTGGACGTGAGATGGCCTGGATCCTGGATGAATTTAATAAAAATACAGGTGAAGACAGCCCAGGCGTTATTACCGGTAAGCCTGTTGCAGTTGGTGGTTCTTTGGGCCGCGATGCAGCTACAGGCCGTGGCGTAATGGTAAATACCATGGCTGCGCTTAAAAAAATGGGCTTAAACCCTAAAGAAATGACAGCTGTGGTTCAGGGTTTTGGAAACGTTGGCTCACATGCCGCGCGTTTACTTTCCGAAAAAGGCGTTAAAATTGTGGGGATCGGCGATCACAGCGCTTCATTCTATAATGAAAAAGGAATTGACATAGCAGCCGCAATTGAATTTGCGGCGAAAAACAACCGTAATCTGAAAGGTTTTACTGGCGCTACCGAGATCAAAAACAGCGAATTGCTGATCAGCAAATGTAATATTCTTGTCCCTGCGGCTCTTCAAAATGTAATTACCGAAGAAAATGCTCCTAAAATTCAGGCAAAACTGATCGTGGAAGGCGCAAATGGTCCTACTACTCCCGAGGCGGATCCTATCCTGAATGATAAAAAGATCATTTGTGTTCCCGATATCCTTGCAAATGCCGGTGGTGTAACTGTAAGTTATTTTGAATGGGTTCAGAACAAAGCCGGTTATTACTGGACTGAAGAAGAAGTTAACCAAAAACATGATCTTAAAATGGACATCGCATTCGAAGCCGTTTGGCACAATGCTTCCCATTATAAAACAAGTATGAGAATTGCCGCTTATATAACAGCCTTACAAAAATTAGAACAAGGCGTTAAGTTAAAAGGGGCTTATTAATATATAAAGATCTGATTTAAAAGCACTTAAACTTTTATTAAAAAGAGTTTAAGTGCTTTTTTTGTTTAAAATAATTGTTAGTTTTGTTAAGAATAATTTAACGTTTCAAAAACATTGATAGCAATTTTCGTTTTAATAGCGTATTTATTAGGATCGATCCCTAACTCTGTCTGGATAGGTAAGTTTTTTTACAATATTGATGTGCGTGAATTTGGCAGCGGTAATGCCGGTGCAACAAATACCTTCCGGGTCCTGGGGAAAAAGGCGGGTATCCCGGTGCTTATTTTCGACATCCTTAAAGGAACTTTAGCGGTGTCCCTGTCTTTTTTAACCGATTTTGACCGCCAGAGTAATGAATTTATCGACCTTCAGATGGGTTTGGGTATTGCGGCCCTTATCGGGCATATTTTCCCGGTTTTTGCGGGATTCAGGGGGGGTAAAGGAGTTGCCACCATTTTAGGTGTGGTTATCTGTATTTTGCCTCTGGCCTGTTCTCTTTCGCTTTGTGTGTTTTTGCTGGTGCTTTTATCAACCCGTATCGTTTCACTGTCCTCTATGATCGCAGGGATCTCCTTTCCGCTCTTTCTTAACCTGGCACTTGATAATACCAATCCTATTCTAACGGTTTTTTCAATTATTGTTTCCGCCCTTCTTATCATCACGCATCGCAAAAACATCCAGCGCCTTCTTAAAAAAGAAGAATCAAAAGTGCGCCTGTTCCCTGCCAGAAATAAATAACCCTGCCGGAGTTTAGCGGGCAAAACTTTCCAAAGTTCATGCAGAAAACCAGGACAACCTTGGACAAGTTGCTCCAATAGCCGGATCAGTTTTATAGTTTTTTGTAATATTTATCCCTTCCAAACGTTGTCATATAAGCGATTAACCTTATCTTGGTTTTATTAAATTAATACTTACGTAGTATGGTCATAAAGCACTTTTTACTTCTCTTTCTGTTTTTATCTTCTTTTTCATTTTATGCCCAGGACCAGGAAACCGAAGATGATTATGTAAACGACAACGTTTTAAAGTATGACGATTATGTATACAAACCCAACATTAAAACGGTGCAATTTCACGAAGTAAGCTGGGAATATGCGGCTCCTGTTATCATGCTGAACAGTAGTGACAAGCTGGAACTTGGCTTTGATGACCTGGAAGGAGATAAAAAACTTTACACCCTTACCTTTGTGCATTGTAATGCCGACTGGACACCCAGCGATTTAATGGTCAGCGAATTTCTTAATGGGTTTTATGACCTCAACATACTTAATTTTGGTTATGCGGTAAATACCACGCAAAAGTATACCCATTACTCTATCGTTTTTCCTTTGGAAGGAACACAACAGAATACACAATTCACCAAAAGCGGCAATTACATCATGTATGTATATGTAGACGGTAATAACAAAGACATTGTACTGAGCCGTCGTTTTATGGTGTATGATAACAGGCTTGGGATTACTGCAACAATGCGTCAGCCAATAGGAGGCGGTGACCAGTTCAACAAACAGCAAATTGATTTTAATATCTCTGCCGCGGGTTACGACATGACAAATCCATACAAAGATATGAAAGTGGTGCTGAGCCAGAACAACCGCTGGGATAACGCGGTTACGGACATTAAACCCACCTTCATGAACGGGAACCAGTTTGTTTATTCGCTGGATGAGGCCAGCACTTTTAATGGCGGCAACGAGTTTAGATATTTTGATATCAGGAGTATCCGGTTTTTGACCGAGAGAGTCCAAAACATTTATAAAGATCCGGAAGACGGTTATAAAAGCCACGCGGTATTATATGCCGACGAGTCGCGTGCTACAAAACCCTATACGTTCTATAATGACTTTAATGGTAATTTTTTGCTGAAGAACCGTGATGCTCTTACTGACAGCGATGTTGAGGCGGACTATGTGTATGTCGATTTTTTCCTTCCATATTCCAGCCCCGTATCAACAGGCAATTTCTACATCCTTGGTAAACTTACCGACTGGCGGATGAACCGGAATAGCAAAATGACCTATAATTACAAGCGTTTTGGTTATGAAGCCAGGCTCAGGTTAAAACAAGGCTATTACAATTACATATATGTGTTAAGCAACGACACAAAAAAAGGTGGTGACGAAACCATACTGGAAGGCAACCACTGGGATACCGAAAATGACTATTATATTCTTGTATATCACCGCAAATTTGGCACTTATTACGATCAATTGGTGGGGTATAAAAAACTGAACTCTCTGAAGAAGTAAGCAGTAGGCAGTACAGAGTAATGAAACTGACTGCAAGCTGCCAACTAAATTATACTTTACGCTTCGGATTATCCGTCAAAAAAGCCTTCCAGCCTGTATACGATTTACCCGTAACACCGGTATTTTTATTCTGGTAAAAATGACAAAGGGCGGCGCCAAGTGCATCCGTGGCATCCAGGTAATCGTGCTCGCTTTTTAAGCCCAGGATCTGTGAAAGCATTGCCGCTACCTGCTCCTTGCTGGCATTTCCGTTCCCCGTTATGCTCATTTTTATTTTTTTTGGAGAATATTCTGTAATTGGAATATTTTTACTGAGCGCTGCGGCAATTGCAACACCCTGTGCACGCCCGAGCTTAAGCATGGATTGCACATTCTTTCCAAAAAAAGGCGCTTCTATTGCGAGCTCATCAGGCTTAAATTCCTCAATAATACTCACCGTTCTTTCGAAGATCTTTTTCAGACGGAGCGCGTGATCATCATATTTATCCAGCTTTATAACCCCAATGCCTATGGGACTAAGTACGTTGTTTTTAATATGAAGCAGGCCGTAGCCCATTACAATCGTTCCCGGATCTATCCCTAAAATTATTCTGTCGTTTACTGGCATGTGATTTGGACCGGGTTACGTGTGTTGATGAATTAGCAGGTTCAATACTTTTTGTCTACAGTATAAAACGTAAATTTAGCCCTAAATTGCAAACGCGAAAAAAAATACTTTCCATACTTATAAAACTTTTAATAGGCGTAGGAAGCTTTTTGATCATCTACATCCGTTTAAAAAGTGATTTTACACCCGAAAAACTCGACTTGCTTTTTGCTTCCGCTTTTTCAGCAACCGGGGTCTTTTGTTTCCTGTTCTGCCTTGTCCTTATTCCCGTCAATTGGGGGATTGAAGCTTATAAATGGAAACTCATCACCGCGCCCATTCAATGGATCAGTTACAAAACAGCTACCCGATCGGTATACGCAGGTGTTTGCCTTGGGAACCTTGCTCCAGGCAGGGCTACTGAATTCTTGGCGAAGATCATTTTTTTCAAGATTGAAAACCGCCCGAAAATAACCGTCCTTCATTTTGTTGGGGGCATGTTCCAGCTTTCCATTACCATTATCTGCGGCTTCCTGGCCCTTGTTTCCATGCTCCGGAATTTCGGAGGAGACTCGGCCTGGATGACCTATACCACGAGCATTATCGGGGTGGTACTTTTGCTGACCCTTGCCCTTTGTATATACAGGATCAATGACCTTCTTAACTTTATTTCAAAAAAAATCAGCAAACAGAGCAAGATAGAGAATTTTGATTACAAATTTACGGCAACTTCACTGTTCAAACTTTTTGGTTTTTCTGCCATTCGTTACTCCGTGTTTTTTTTACAGTTTGTGTTGCTCATCTTTTTGTTTCACCGCGAGATCAGTATTTCTATTTTTCCTGAAATAGCCTTGTATTTTTTGATCACCACTACCATTCCAATGATCAGTGTTCTGGAAGCTGCCATTCGTGCCGCCATAGCGCTTGTTGTATTCAAAGACTCCGGCATCAGCAACTCGGCCCTTGCTTTGTCTTCCCTGTTAATCTGGCTTGTAAATATCATCGTCCCGAGTATCTTTGGATATGTCATCCTGTTAAAGCAGAACTTTAATTTCAAATTATTCAAAACGAAAAAATGAGTGCGGTATTTTATATTCTTTTTGCGCTCTTGTTTTGTTATTCAGTTACCCTGCTTTGGTTGGCGGCCGGATATTTAAAAACGGCCCGTTTTCTGCCTAAAGAAAAAAAACTGCAGTTACCTCTTACGCTGATTATTTGCGCCCGCAACGAGGAAAAGAATATAAGCCTTTGCCTGAGCTCTTTATTAAAACAGAATTACGTGATGAACAAAGTACAGCTGATCCTTATTAATGATGCCAGCTCTGACACAACTGTTCAAAAAGCAGAAACCATTCTGAAGACATCGGGGATCAATTACAAAATTATTTCCAATCAGCAGCAAAAAGGAAAAAAACAAAGTATTACTTATGCTATGCGGTTTGCCAGCAATGAACTGATCGTTATGAGGGACGCTGATACCTTTACCCTTTCGACCAGCTGGTTACAAAGTATTTCCGACTTTTACCAATACACACATGCCGATCTTATCATTGCGCCTGTAGCCATCGCCAATTATTCGGGGTTTTTCTGGGCGCTCCAGGCCATTGAAAACAATATACTCGCCCTGCTTGCATGCGGAAGCTCATTTTACAAAAAACCATTTTTATGCAACGGCGCCAACCTCATTTTCACCAAAAGTGTTTTCGAAAAAACCAATGGCTACGCATCGCACATTGACATTGCGTCCGGCGACGACATTTTCTTCCTGGAAGATGTAAAGAAGGTAAAAGGAAGTAAGATCGCTTATTTAAAATCAAAAGACGCGCTTGTTTATACCTATCCCGTTTTTTCATTCAATGACCTCATGTTTCAAAAAATACGCTGGGCATCCAAATTCAAGATCAATAAGAACCCGCTGAATCTTTCACTTTCTTTTTTTAGTTTTAGCGTAAACCTGGCCTGGCTCTTTTGCCTCGTCTGCATTAATTTTCCCGCATACACACAACCCTGCCTGTTGTTTATTTTTTTTAAATTGTTTATTGATATTTTGTTGTTATTTTTAGCTTCAGGTTTTATAAAAAATAAAAATATTTTGTGGTTTAGTCTGCCGGTTGGCTTCATATACCCTGTTTACGCAGGTATTATAGGAATGGCCTCCCTGTTTATGAAACCCAGGTGGAAATAAAAACTGGTGCTGTTTAAAAAGAAAACAATAGATGTTGGATCCGAATCGCTGAGTGCTGCCACCTGGCGTCGTTTTAAACGCAACAAAATGGCCCTGAGCGGTCTCTTTGTCATTGTAGTTTGCTGCATCATTTCTGTTTTAGGATACCTGCTCACACCCGATAAAACGCCGTATGCCAACGACCAGAAACCCGAGCTTCACATCAAAGAGCCTGGCTTTAGCGTAAAATTTTTACTGGTCGCTCGGAACGAAGAAAAAAAAGAAAGCAGCTGGCCCGGTCTTATGTTGTTCGGACGTAATGATCCCTTTGCCACATATTCCCTCTACGACTACACCTTTAAAGGTCCCGATATTATTGTGGAAGAGTACACCGGAAATCACCCGAATAAAGGCTCACTCAGCAGTTTTAATATTGCAGATGTGGTCTATAATATTGATACAAAAAGACCCCTGGAATATGACTCACTTAAAAATAAAATTTCTTTTTATGAAACCGACCAGCCGGCAAAGATCACGAAAAGCGTTGCCGAGTTGCAGGCCATGTTAAAAGAAAAGAACATCACTACAAAAACGTATCCATTGGGAACCGATCTGTTAGGACGTGATCTTTTGAGCCGGCTGTTGATAGGAACACGGATCAGCCTGACCGTAGGTTTGATCTCGGTGCTGATCTCTATTTTTATCGGCGTATTGCTCGGCTCGCTGGCAGGTTACTTTCGCGGTACAACCGATGTGGTGATCACCTGGTTCATTAATGTAGTGTGGAGCATTCCGACCATACTTTTGGTAATTGCGATCACACTTGTTTTAGGAAAAGGGATCACACAGGTATTTATCGCTGTGGGCCTGACCATGTGGGTAGACGTTGCAAGAATCGTACGTGGACAAATTTTAAGTATCCGCGAAAAAGAATTCGTGGAAGCAGGACGCGCATTAGGTTTTAAAAACGGCAGAATTATTTTCCGTCATATTTTGCCGAATGTCATGGGACCTGTTGTGGTAATGGCCGCCAGTAATTTTGCAAGCGCCATCTTAACCGAGGCGGGCTTAAGTTTTTTAGGCATCGGCGCGCAGCCTCCTATTCCCTCCTGGGGAGAGATGATCAACGCGCATCATGGCTATATTTTAATGGATAAGGCTTATTTGGCTTTTACACCAGGCATTGCCATTATGCTGTTGGTACTTTCTTTTATGATGGTAGGAAATGGCCTGCGGGACGCGCTTGACTCGAGAATGACGGATGATAAGCCGATTGGGACGGCTTAATCTTTACAGCATGTACGATAAGACCGAACAACCGAAATTGACATTAGTTCCAAGGCAACAGGAATTTATTTTGTGGAAGTTTTAAAGGAAGGACGTCTGCTCGCTTCCGAAAAGATCATTAAAAATTAATCCAGGATTATTGCCTTCACCGCTTCCACCCATTCCTCACTGGCATTTAAGCTGTGTACAAGCGTGATCTTCTCACCACCATGGTGTTTGAAGATCTCTTCGTATTCGGTTCCGATCTCATAAATCGTTTCCAGGCAATCAGCCACAAAAGCCGGAGAAAACACCAATACTTTTTTTGCTCCTTTTTTTGCGAGTTCCTCAACTACCTTGTCGCTGAATGGTTTTAACCACTTATCATCCAGGCGGCTTTGAAACGAGGTGGTATATTTTCCTTCGGGAATGTTCAATTCCTTCACAAGCTGCCGTGTAGTCTCAAAACTATTTGCCCGGTAACAATACTGGTTGTTTTTGGTGATGCTGTTGCAGCAGGCTCCCATCTGGCAGGTATTCCCTCCGTAATGTGCAGATGCTTTTTTTATCTGCCGTTCGGGCAAACCATGATAACTAAACAACACGTGGTCGTATTCTTCTATCCTGTGTTTCCTCGCTTCATTCACAAAGGCAGAAATGAATTTTGGATGATCGTAAAATTTGCTGATACTGTTTATGTCCGGGATCACTTCCCATTTCCGGATCTGCCTGAATACCTCCTCCAGCGTGCTACCGGTACTGGAACTCGCATACTGCGGGTAAAGCGGCAGAATGTGTATCTTTTCGGGACGCTGTTCTCTCAATTTTTCAAGCGCGGTTTTAATATCCGGTTTTTGATACCGCATAGCCAATTCCACTACATAATCGTTTCCCAGTTTTTGCTGGAGTTTCTCCTTTAATAAAATACTGTTGAGTAAAAGCGGTGAACCTTCTTTTGTCCAGATTGCCTTGTATAGTTTAGATGATCTAAAGCTGCGGAAAGGCACGATGATTAAATTCACCAGGATAAACCGTCCAATCGGACTGATGTCTATTACCCGTTTATCATTTAAAAATTGCATGAGGTATTTGCCCACCTTAGAAGGAGAGGGCGCATCAGGAGTCCCAAGATTAATAAGTAAAACCGCTTTTTTCATGTTGTTTTCAACAGTCAGTTCATTTTACCTTCGACACTTATCAGGAGTGATTTGTGTTCAGATCTGCCGCCGGATTATTCTCTGGTTCTGTTACTCTTCTTTCCGCAGCCTGCTGCTCTTCTTTCTTTGCAAAATGCTTTTGAAAAAGAATAATAATGATCACACCTGCTGAAATAGAAGCGTCCGCAAAATTAAAAATGGGGCGAAAAAACTGGAAATCCTCCCCTCCCCACACAGGGAACCAATCCGGGAAACGCCCGTCAATTATAGGAAAATAAAACATGTCCACTACGCAGCCATACATGCTCTTCGCATATCCATCTGTGGTTAAAGACGCAATTCCATCATAAGGGATGTACTCCTGGAAATCGGTGTTTAACACCGTTCCCCTGTCAAAGATCAAGCCATAAAAAGCGCTGTCTAAAATATTCCCGAGCGCGCCTGCGAGAATTAAAGAAACTGCAAAAATAAATCCGGGATGTTCCTTTTGTTTGATAATGTAACGAATATACAGGATCCCTCCTAAACAAGCGATGATCCTGAATATGCTTAATGCGAGTTTTCCAAATTCACCGCCAAATTCAAATCCGAAAGCCATGCCCGGATTTTCCGTAAAGTGTATCACACACCAGTCGGTCAGTCTTCCAACTTCTCCCAGTGGGTAGTGCAGTTTTATATAAAGTTTAATAAACTGGTCGATGAGCAGTACCAGAAAAACAGTAATGAAAGGTATTTTATAGCGTGTAAACATTTATTTTAAAATTTGTAAAGATAAAGTTTTTGTTCGCAGTATCTCAATATTTAACCCTATTTAAACTGGTGAACTACTTGTCTTGATGCGGGTAACCCCGATATCGTATTTATAAGGATTTAAATTACGCAGACACATGGTACTTTCAAACCATAATAAATCCAGGTAATGCAGACGGTTAAAACGAAGCTGTAAATCCTCTGTCTTCTTATTATGTATTCTGCTTTTCATCTATGTAAAACTACTATGACTTAAAAATTCGGGACCTATTATTAAAAAAATTGCCTTCCTAAAACTAGAAAGGCAATTTTTAATTACGCTAAACAAGTGACTAAGATTGGCTCAATTTTGCATCAATGCCCAAAGTAGCATGCGGCACGGAACGTAAACGCTCCTTCGGAATTAATTTGCCGGTTACCCTGCAAATGCCATAAGCCTTATTTTCAATGCGCACCAGCGCGTTTTTTAAATTCACAATGTATTTCTCCTGGCGCGATGCCAACTGAGCCGTTTCTTCCTTGCTCATCACATCGCTTCCGTCTTCCAGTAATTTAAAGGAAGGAGATGTGTCGTCCGTTCCGTGGTTATCCTCGTTGCTTAATGTTTGTTTCAGCAGATCATAATCGGTTTGTGCTTCTTTTAATTTTTCGAGAATCAACTCTTTAAATTCCGCAAGCTCTTTATCCGAATAACGGGTACGCTTATCCTCGGTATTCACAAAAGGTTTAGGCGCAGGAGTATTTCCTTTTTTGATCAGCGGTTTGTTAATATCAATCTGCAAAGGACGGTTACGGATATATGCCTCCATACTTCCGCCGCTTGATTTTCCTTCATTTTTCTTTCTGCGGCCGCGGCCGCGCTTTTCAGGAATTTCATCATCCTCTTCGTCCAGGTCAGGCGCGCTCACGCCTTCAAGATCGATCATTCCAGCCTCATCAAGACCACCTTCTCCAATTGTTCCATCCTCTTCATCGGTCTTTTCGTAATCATCCTTAACATCCACATCCGTGTCATCTTCTTCTTCCACCGGAATATCATCCTCTTCGTCATCCTCTCCTTTTTTACCTTTCTTTTTTGAAAGGGTCTTTGCGGATTTTTTGTCTTTTCCTTTTTTAGCGATTGCTTCAATCGGTTTAGAAACTGGTTTTTTAGTTTCTTTGGCTACGGGTTTTGAGCCTTTTTTTGCCCCGCTGGTTATCGGGGCTTCTTTTTTCTTTGCGTTGTTAGTCTTAGCAACCGGCTTCGTCATTTTTTTCTCTTCTTTTTTAGCTGCCGGTTTTGTCGGCTTGGCTGATTTGGCTGCTTTTACTGCTTTTGATGGGGCAGATTTAGAGGCAGGTTTAGTTATTTTTTTTGCAGGTTTAGGCGCAGCTTTTTTTGCCACAGATTTGGCAGGAGCAGGCTTACTTGCTTTTTTTACAGGTTTTTTCGCAGCAGGTTTGGCTTTTTTGTCCGCTTTTTTAATGTCTTTCTTTTTAGCCATAACTAATTTAATTTTTCAATTGATATTATAGTGCTTATTAACTCATCAACTTCAATAGTCGTTGCGTTGTTAGAGGCTATGGTTTGAACCAATTGCAAATCACTCGTTAAAGTTTCAGAACAAATATAACTTAAATTGTTTTTAATAGCGTTATCCAGGTCGGAATTTTGCTGAATTTTAACCAAAATTTTATCCGTTACTTCAAAGCCTCTGTCTTTACGGAGGTTCTGGATGCGGTTCACCACTTCCCTCGCCAGTCCTTCATTTCTAAGCGCTTCCGAAAGCTTAATATCCAGGGCTACGGTCAGGGAACCACTGTTTGCTACTTTCCAGCCAGGCATATCAACCGGTATGATCTCTACGTCTTCACTCTCAAGCACTATTTCAGCGTCTTTCAGTGCAACCGTATACTTCCCTTCTTTTTCGATTCCGGAAATGATCCCGGCCGGATTTTCCTTTGCGAATTCCTGCACGGCTTTCATATGGGTTCCGCATTTTTTTCCGAGTGTCTTAAAATTAAGCTTCAGGTTTTTTACGATCTGCGCTTTACTCTCATCCACAAAATCAATCTCCTTCACATTCACTTCACCAAGTATAAGGTCCTTGACCGCTTCGATCTTCTGCTGGTATTCTTTATCAAGGATCGGGATCTGGATCCGTTGCAAGGGCTGACGTACTTTCAGGTTTTCTTTTTTGCGGATCGACAAAACCATGGAAGAGATCTTCTGTGCAAGTTCCATTCGCTCTTCCAGCGCCTTATCCTGGTATTTCCTTTCAACCTCAATTAGTTTAGTAAGATGAACCGATTGATCTGATATTGTTAAGCTCTGGTACATCCAGTCTGCAAAGAATGGAGCGATCGGGCTCATCAGCTGTACTACCGTCTTTAAGCAGGTATCCAGTGTTTCATATGCCGCTATCTTATCCTGGCTCATCTCACCTTTCCAGAAACGGCGGCGGCTCAAGCGCACATACCAGTTGCTCAGGTGTTCATCTACAAATGTTTCTATGGCACGTGCCGCACGGTGCGGTTCAAATTCATTGTAACGCAGGGTTACCTCCTCCACCAGACTTTGCAATTCTGAAATGATCCATTTATCCAGCTCTACCCTGTTCTCTACCGGCACCTGGATCTTATCGCCTACTACAAACCCGTCAACATTTGCGTACAGGGCGTAAAACCCATATGTATTATAGAGGGTGCCGAATAATTTACGCTGTACTTCTGCAATCCCTTCCTCATCAAATTTTAAATTGTCCCAGGGCGCCGCGTTAGCTATCATATACCAGCGGGTAGCGTCCGCCCCATACTTTTCAATGGTTATAAAAGGATCAACGGCATTACCCAGGCGTTTGCTCATTTTATTTCCATTCTTATCCAGCACCAACCCGTTGGAAACAACATTTTTGTACGCGACAGAATCAAAGTTCATGGCGGCGATCGCATGAAGCGTAAAGAACCAGCCTCTTGTCTGATCTACGCCTTCCGCTATAAAATCTGCCGGGAAGTATTTTTTCTGATCTATTAATTCTTTGTTCTCAAAAGGATAGTGCACCTGCGCATAAGGCATGGCGCCACTATCAAACCAAACGTCGATCAGATCCGGTTCACGGAACAACTGCTTGCCATTCTTTTCAAGGATAATAGCATCCGCGTATGGTTTGTGCAGATCAAAAGTATCATAGTTCTCTGCCGCAAAATTCCCGGGAACAAATCTTTCGAGGGGATTTATTTTCATAAACCCTTTCGCAACAGAATTAGCGATTTCTTTCTTCAGCTCCTCTGCACTGCCTATTACAAGTTGTTCTGTTTTGTCTTCACTTGTCCAGATAGGGATCGGAATGCCCCAAAAACGTGAGCGGGACAAATTCCAGTCATTCAAATTCTCTAACCAGTTGCCAAAACGTCCTGTTCCTGTTGCTTCAGGTTTCCAGTTGATCGTCTTGTTAAGTTCTATCATACGGTCTTTCATAGCCGTTGATTTAATGAACCATGAGTCCAAAGGATAATAGAGTACCGGCTTATCAGTTCTCCAGCAATGTGGATAACTGTGCACGTAATGCTCCTTCTTAAAAAGTTTTCCTTCCTCCTGTAATTTTAAAACGATACGTTCATCTACGCTCAAATAAGCTTTAAGGTCTTTGATCTTGTGGTTTGCTTCCAGAATTTGCTTTTGCTTTGCGAATTCCGCTTTCTTTTCTTCCTCATTCAGATATGCTTCTTTTACAAACTCTTCGCCGTATAAAAAGACATCATCTTTTATGTGAGGTAAAAATCTGCCACGTTTATCAACAAATGTAAACGAACCAATCCCATTTTCCTTAGCGACTTTAAAGTCATCCGCACCAAAGCTAGGGGCAATATGAACAATACCAGTACCGTCAGTAGTTGTTACAAAATCACCAATAATTACCTGGAAATATTTTTTCCCTAAATCTGCCTCATTATCGGCAAAATGGGCAAATGGCAGCAATTGTTCGTATGAAATACCAGTAAGATCGATGCCTTTGCAGTGACCAATAATTTTAAAAGGAATTTCTTTGTCTCCTGCCTTGTAATTTTCAAATGGGAGGTCGGTATGTTTTTCCGAAAAATATTTATGTACCAGATCCTTTGCCAGGATCACCGTTTGAAGTGTTCCACTAAAAGGATTAAACGATTTTACAAATACATAATCAATATCCTTTCCAACTGCTAATGCAGTGTTGGAAGGAAGTGTCCATGGTGTGGTGGTCCAGGCTAAAAAGAAAAGGGGACAGTTATCATTAGGCAGTTTGAATCTGCTGACTACCGACTGCAAATCGCTGACTGCAAACTGAACCACAGCGGTCCTGTCCTTCACATCCCTGTAACAGCCAGGCTGATTTAATTCGTGAGAAGATAAACCTGTTCCCGCTGCCGGTGAGTATGGTTGTATCGTATAACCCTTGTATAAAAGGTCTTTTTTAGAAAGGTTCTGCAACAACCACCACACGCTTTCAATGTATTTGTTATCGTAGGTAATGTAGGGATCACTCATATCCACCCAATAACCCATCTTCGCGGTAACCTCTTCCCACTTGTCGGTGTATTTCATTACCTCTTTGCGGCAGGCCCTGTTGTAATCTTCTACAGAAATATATTTGGGGCTGTTTTTATTGCCGATGTCCTCTTTCGTGATTCCCAACGATTTTTCAACACCAAGCTCGATAGGTAAACCATGTGTGTCCCATCCTGCTTTGCGTTTTACCTGGTAACCCTGCAGGGTTTTAAAGCGGCAGAATATGTCCTTGATCGCGCGGGCCATTACGTGATGGATGCCGGGCATGCCATTTGCACTTGGCGGACCTTCATAAAATACCCAGGGCCTGTTTTCGTCGCGTGTTGAAACAGATTTCTCGAACGTTTTATCCTTCTGCCAGAATTTCAGAACATCCGCAGAAATTTGAGGCAGATCCAGTTTTTTATATTCAGGGTACTTTTTCATTTTAAATTTTTACAAAATGTATTTTTCTGCGCTTCATTCATTTTCCTTCAAATGTAACCGGGCAATTCCTATTCTGTTTTCTCTATCTCTCCGTGGTAAAAACACTCCTGTTGTCGATTCACTCCGGCATCCAAAAAAAGAGGAGCGAATTTACTAAAAAAACTACATTGCCGGTCAAAGCCATACGTTAAAAAAAACAGCTATTTTATCAGAAAATTTATCTTTTAAATGAACTGCTCCGTCTCGGACGCCATGAAGCTTAAGCGACAAGCGAACAGCAAAGCGGCAGGGAATTAAACCCGGAGTCGATTACATGATTTTACAAGCCCGCTATGGCGAGGCGCCGTGAAATTATAGTCTCATTGATTAAAAGAGCCCACAAAGCACAGACCCATCTATCGAAGAAGGGGAGATAGTCAGGAAAAGGCATGAAATACTAGGCTACGGGAATTTTGAAGGTTCAGGGTGACCTGCTTTTTTAAGCCGTGCGCCTTAAAAGTGAATTACATACCACTGCTGAAGTGGCTCATACTTTCACGTTTCATTGGAGGTACATTTAAAACCGGGATTGGACTTAACTCGACCACCTTATGGCCGACAGTCCCGCTGAATCTCTCGCCAATGCTCATATCCTTCTGATTGATCTGGATAATAAGGTCACAATCGTTTTTTACGGCGTATTCAATAATTGCTTCGGCAGGCGTGGTACTCGGCAGAGAACGATTTGTACAATTAACCCCTTCCTGTTTAATAAATTTTTTCACCTGTTGTAAATAGGGTAACAATCTGTTTTCATACTCGTCATCATTTGGCTTAAACACCGAAACAATACGGATATCCGCCTTATAATAATGCGCCAGCTGAACAGCAAACGAAACTTTTTCCCTGCTTTCAGGAGTAAGGTCAAATGGCATTACAATGTTCTTAAATCCTTCACGCTTTTCGCTGGAACGTAGCGTTATAACAGGGCAGGGGGCGCCCGATAAAAACTTTGTCACGGTCATTCCGCCACCAAATAAACCTGTTTTAAATTTTGCATTTTCATCTAACGCCATTACGATCATAGAACAGTCAAGATCAGTGGCTGTTTTATTTGTTGCTTCATAAACTTCGCCTTTAACCCCGAGCATTTCAACCGTTAAGCCGCTTTCTTCACGTGTGGCCTGAACCAGGCTTTCCAGTTCTTCTCTACGGTCAGTCTCACTCACCATTGACGCATGCATAATAATGAGCTTTGATTTGGTGAATTTGGCTAAAGTGTAAATTTGCTTAACTGCAATGTAAGATTGCTTGGAAAAATCAACTGGAATTAAAATCGATTGGTTTTCCTTAATTATCATAATGATTAGATTTTGACTAAGTTAGAGAAAAAAACTGGAAAATGTTAAATTTTTTTCTATTTCACAGTTTTTCGGTATTTTATACCTTTTAACAATACAAAAGGTTGCATTTATTTTTAAAATTTTATTAGCTAAAAGGATTTAGCTTTTCTTAAGTAACCTATTGATTTTAAACATGTTAAGTAAAATCAAAGGGCTTTTTTAATCGATCACCGCCATGACCTTAAGTTCAATAGCGATAGGTGTTGGCAGTTTATTGATCTCGATAGTAGTGCGGCAGGGTGGATTTTCCTTAAAATATTCTGCCCATATTTTATTGTATTTTGGAAAATCATCTTTCATGTTGGTAAGGAAAACGGTAACATCCACGATTTTATCCCAGCTGCTTCCCGAGTCTTCCAAAATGTAACGGATGTTGCGAAACACACTGTGACATTGTGCTTCAATATCATAACTTATTATTTGTCCATTCTCATCCAGTTCCACGCCCGGAATTTTTTTAGAACCACGCTCACGTGGTCCTACTCCACTTAAAAACAATAAATTCCCGACTTTGCGTGCATGTGGGTACAAGCCTACAGGCTCAGGGGCTTTCGATGATTCTATTTGAGATGAATTTGCCATAATACTAAAAGGCAAATTTAACTATATTCTCCCAATAAAAGGGTTTTTGAAACCACTTTATAGTTGTAATTTTGATTCGATGAACCATCTCCACTTCCGGGTCAACTTATTCTAACAATGTGATTGCTCCCATACAGTAACTTATAAAATTAAAACCAACGTATGAATATAAAACAATTATACACCAGTTGTCTTGCCCAGGGCGCTTATTACATATCCAATAATGGTGAAGCGGCTATTATAGATCCACTGCGCGAAACCAAACCATACCTTGATCTTCTAAAACAAAATAACGATACGCTTTCCTATATATTTGAAACTCATTTTCACGCGGATTTTGTAAGTGGTCATGTCGATCTTGCGAGAGAAACCGGCGCCAAAATTGTTTTTGGTCCGAATGCTCAAACCGATTATAAAAGTCATATTGCAAAAGACAATGAAGAATTCAAGATCGGAAACCTTACCTTAAGAGTATTGCACACACCTGGCCATACGCTTGAATCGACAACCTATTTGTTGCTTGACGAACATAAAAAACCACTTTGCATTTTTACCGGAGATACCTTGTTTATTGGCGATGTGGGCCGTCCTGATCTTGCTATTAAGTCGGAACTAACCCAGGAAGATCTTGCCGGCATGCTTTACGAGAGCTTAAGAACTAAGATCATGCCCCTTCCCGATGATGTGATTGTGTATCCCGCCCACGGTGCCGGTTCTGCCTGCGGTAAAAATATGAGCAAGGAAACTTTCGACACGCTTGGCAGCCAGAAACAATTGAATTATGCTTTAAGGGATATCAGCAAGGCCGCGTTTATTAAGGAACTGACTACCGGCATATTACCCGCTCCGCAGTACTTTGCAAAAAACGCCGCGCTTAATAAATCGGGTTATCAGAATTATGATGAGATTCTTGAGAAGGGCTCAAAAGCCTTATCTGTTGAAGAATTCGAAAAAGTAATGAGTGCTCAGAATCCAATCGTGCTGGATGTCAGAAAACCACAGGAATTTGCAGGCGGACACATTCCAAACTCATTGTATATAGGCCTGGACGGACAATTCGCTCCCTGGGTCGGCACACTTATTATTGATATTAAAGCCCCGATACTTCTGGTAACACCAGAAGGAAGAGAAGTGGAAACCGTGATGCGTTTGTCGCGCGTGGGTTATGATAATTGTATTGGTTATTTAAAAGGCGGGATAAACAGCTGGAAAAATTCAGGGAAAAAAATGGAGCAGATCAAAAGTATTCCTGCCGAAGAATTTATCGGACAATACATCTCCGGCTACAAAACACTGGATGTGCGCAAGCCGGGTGAATTCGAATCTGCCCATCTGAAAAATGCGGTAAGTGAGCCGCTCGATTTTATTTATGACTGGGCGGATACCATTGATAAAACTCATCCTTACATGATCCACTGCGCCGGCGGATACCGCAGCATGATCGCCGCTTCCATCCTGAAAGCAAAAGGATTTAGCAATCTTACCGATGTGCAGGGAGGTTATGGTGCGATCAGCAAACTAACCAGGGCTCAAAAAGAAATTGAAACGCTTGCCTGCAGCAAAGCATCTTAGTAATCGCTGTTTCTGTATTTTTTGTTACTTTTAACCATGCTAGATTGGTTAGAACTGCTTGACAGGACTTTGTTCCTGAAGATAAATTCGCTGCACACACCCTTACTGGATACATTTATGTGGCATATGAGTAAATCATGGCACACCTATCTTATCGTATTTGTAGTAGCTTATTCCTTTTACAAAAAATTCTCCCTTAAAAAAGCCGCGGAATTTGTTCTTGGCTGCGCGATCGTTGTGGCCTGCGCGGATATGTCTGCAAATATGATCAAACATAATGTACAGCGGTATCGCCCTACACACAATCTTGAAATAAAAAAACAGGTGCATATTGTGAACGAATATTCTGGCGGCACCTATGGATTTATTTCGTCGCACGCCGCCAACACTTTTGGATTGATCACCTTTATGTTTTTCTGCGTGAAATGGGTCCGGCCGCGCTACAAATTTCTTCTGTATTTGTATCCTCTTACTGTTGCATATAGCCGGGTCTATTTAGGCGTGCATTACCCCTCCGATATTTTTGCCGGCATGTTAGACGGACTTTTATTTGGCACCCTTGTTTATTTTGTAATGAATAAATATTTTTTTAAAACAGATGCTCAAAAATCTTAGTCTGCTTATTTTTATATTAAGTGTATGGGTTGCAAGGGCTCAATTGCCCAACACCGACCTCTGGCTGTTTAAAATAGGCACTGACAAATTAAAACAACCTGTTCTGAAAGAGCCGATGAACATTACTGATCGCAAAGGATACGATAACCAACCTGCCTTTTCGGAAGACGGCAAAAAAATTTATTATGTAAGCGTGCGGGAAGATAAACAAGCAGACATTTATTTTTATGACCTGGGAACAAAAAAAAACAACCCCTTCACAAAAAGCAGGATCAGCGAATATTCCCCGACACTGGTAAATGAAGGACGATCCATTGCTTCGGTAGTCGTTGAAGTCGATAGTACACAGCGCATCCATTTTATTAACGCTGCATCGGGACTGGATGAAAAGAAACTGGAGATGGATTCTGTCGGGTATTTTACTTTTTTAAACTCAGACACTGTTATTTATTACAAGCTTACGCGGCCTCACTCGCTTCGTTATTATATAAAGAGCACGGGAGAAGATAAATGGCTGGCAGATGCTCCGGTAAGGACTTTCAAAGCGATCAACAGGCACACCCTGATCTATGGAATAAAGGATTCCACATATGTTACCTTTTACACCTACGATTTTCTTTTGCGTAAGGCTGCCAGGTTTTCCCAGTACCCGTCTATTAGTGAAGACATCGTGTGGCATCCCGCATTCGGCCTTATAAAATCTGAAGAAAACAAATTACTGCGTTTTGACGCCTCCAGGCAAAACTGGATCCTGCTATTCGATCTCTCTTCTTTCGGGATAAAAAAAATTACACGGTTTGTTTTCGACCCAAAAAATAAATACCTCGTTGTAGTAAATAATTTATAGTCATGCACTACGAGAAAACAAATGGAGATTACCTGTTTAGTACAGACAAGTCAAAACTGCAGGTTGGCCTGATCTATTCTTACCTAAGTAAAGAAAGTTACTGGGCCCGGAATATTCCCCTGGATGTGGTAGAAGCGTCCATAAAAGGTAGTGTTTGTTTTGGAGTTTATAAGGAGGGATTACAAATCGGTTATGCACGTGTAATTACTGACCTGGCGAGTTTCGGATACCTGGCTGATGTTTTTGTTGTAGAAGGACACAGAGGCAGGGGAATTTCGAAAGAACTGATGTCTTTTATCATGAGTTATGAGCCGCTTAAAAAATTAAGAAGATTTATGCTGGCCACCAGGGATGCTCACGGACTTTACGAACAGTTCGGTTTTAAGCCCTTGTCGGAGCCTGGCCGCTTTATGGAAATCAATCCTTTTGAATCTTATCCAACCTGAATTAGTTGCCGTTAAAAATATACTTAGTATATTTAGTAGCTGTCTAAAAAAACGAATGAGTCTTTTCAGAAAAAAATCCATCGAGTCCATTTTAAAAAGGTGTGAAGAAGATGCAAACTCCCACGGCTCCCTGGCGAAACATCTTGGTGTAAAAGACCTCACTGCGTTCGGGATCGCCGCAATTATCGGCGCCGGTATTTTCTCAACCATTGGGAATGCCAGCGCGAATGGGGGACCCGGAGTTATTTTTCTTTTTCTTTTTACCGCGCTTGCCTGTAGTTTTGCCGCTTTTGCGTATGCCGAATTTGCATCGCTTATCCCCGTAAGCGGTAGCGCTTATACTTACAGTTATGTTGCTTTTGGTGAATTGTTTGCCTGGATCATTGGCTGGGCGCTGATCATGGAGTATGCTATCGGCAATGTAACTGTGGCCATTTCCTGGAGCGACTATTTTACTTCGCTTGTCAATAATGTTTTCCACTTTAAAATGAAAGAATGGCTGTGCCTGGATTATTATACCGCCCGCCAGAATTTTTCAATTGTCCTCGATCTGTTAGGCAATGGTAAAACACTGGAAACTATTGCGGCAAACAATGAAACGGCAGGGCTGGTGGAAGGATACCAGGCTTTTGCGACTGCACCCCTCATGATGGGAAGGCCGATTATTTTTGATTTTCCCGCACTGCTGATAAATGTTTTGATTACCATGCTTGTATACCGTGGCATAAAAGAAAGCCGTAACGCGAGTAATACTATGGTGGTGATAAAAATTGTGGTGGTGCTGGTTGTTATTTTCGTCGGCGCGTTTTATGTAGATACAGCCAACTGGGATCCTTTTCTTCCGAACGGCATTGGCGGCCTGCTTAAAGGGATCAGCGCTGTGTTCTTTGCTTATATAGGTTTTGATGCCATCTCTACCACGGCAGAAGAATGCCGCAACCCTCAGCGCGACCTGCCCAGAGGTATTTTATACTCTATTATTATCTGTACTGTCTTATATGTAAGCATTGCCCTTGTAATTACCGGTATGGTAAACTACTCCGAATTAAAAGTGGGCGACCCTCTTGCGTATGTATTCGAGAAAATTAAAGATCTGCACTGGCTAAGTGGTGTTATAGCTATCAGCGCCGTTGTGGCCATGGCAAGTGTTATGCTTGTATTCCAGTTAGGTCAGCCACGCATCTGGATGAGCATGAGCCGTGACGGGTTATTACCGGCGGCATTTTCAAAGATCCATCCAAAGTACAAAACACCTTCCTTCTCTACTATTGTTACAGGGCTTTTAGTCGCGCTCCCGATCTTCTTTGTCGACATTAATATGGTGACGGATATTTGTTCAGCAGGCACCCTGTTCGCTTTTTGCCTTGTGTGCGGAGGGGTCCTTAAACTGCGCATGGATCCTAATGCCCCACCGTCCAGGTTTAAAACACCCTATGTAAATGCCAAATACATAGTTCCGGCGCTTTTTATAATTACGTTTGCGCTCATAGTTAAAGACAGGCAAACACTTGATTCGGCTTTCTGGTGTTCAACAGTTCACGATTTTTTTGTTAAGCTGCCTGTTTATTTTTTTATTATCGGCTTTGCGGTTTTTTCAGTGCTGGCGTTCCGTTTTAATTTTTCACTGATTCCCTCTCTCGGACTTCTGAGCTGCTTCTACATGTTGTCGCAGCTGGGTTATAAGAACTGGTTATACTTCAGCATTTGGTTAATAATAGGTTTAATTATTTATTTTGTTTACGGCCGCAGGCACAGTAAATTAGCACCTTCAAACACATAATGTATGTTAGTTTTTATCACAGGAGCCACGTCGGGGATCGGGAAAAGCACAGCTGAAATTTTTGCAAAAAACGGATCGGATCTTATTATAACAGGCAGAAGGCAGGAACGCCTGGCTGAATTAAAAAAAAAGCTGGAGGAAAATTATAAAATTACAGTTACCACTCTTTGTTTTGACATAAGACAGGCAAACGAGGTGGAATCAGCGGTTCACTCTCTTTCTCCTGAAAACAAAAAAATAGATATCCTTGTAAACAATGCCGGACTGGCTGCTGGCCTATCCTCCATCCAGGATGGCTCGCTGTCGCACTGGGAACGTATGATAGATACGAATATCAAAGGCCTGTTATACACAACAAAAGCGATCTCGAACCTCATGATCCAAAACGGCAAAGGACATATTATAAACATCGGTTCAATTGCCGGAAAAGAGGTTTACGCTAACGGAAATGTATATTGTGCGACGAAACACGCGGTGGATGCATTAAATAAAGGGATGCGCATAGACCTGCTGTCTCATAACATTAAGGTAACGGCTATCAACCCTGGCATGGTCGAAACAGAGTTCAGCGTGGTGCGTTTTGACGGAGACGAAGACAGGGCTAAAAAAGTATATATGGGTATGGAACCTCTTAAACCGGAGGACATTGCTGAAACAATTTTTTGGGTTGCGGCAAGGCCTGCTCACGTAAATATAAACGATATTATTATTATGCCTACTGTTCAGGCCAGCGCCACCAATGTAATCCGTAAATAACGCCGATGATAAAAATAAAATATACGGTCCTTCTTTTTATTTTATTTTTTTTTATCCCCTTTTGTTTGTTTTCCCAATCGTCAAAAAAAAGATCGGGTAACGGAAACCGCATTTACTTCGGGCCGGTAATAGGATTCTACAAGATTAACAAGAACCACGCCGTACAGCCCACCCAGAAGATGAGCGCAGTTGTGGGATTTAAAAGAGAAACCCGGACCGGCCGTGACTTCAAGACCTTTTTTTTATTCGGCTTTGAATATTTTTTCCACGGCGTGAATTTCAGATCATATTATTTTGCGCCTGATACCATTAAGTTGTACGATAAAAGTTTTGGATACAATTACTCACTTTTTATTCATGAGCTTAACCTTCCAGTGCAGTTCAAATATTTATTCAAACGCGAAGATAACAGCCTCTTCAGCCCATACATAACAGCAGGCTACCAGCTAAGGTACTTGTTACCGGGAACCCTCAAGGTAAGTCAGAATGGAAATGAGCTCAAAGATGACAACCCTGATCTGAAATTTAAAAATGCCGTACTCCTTAATAAAATTAATGCTTTTGTAAACCTGGGGCTTGGGTGGCAAAAAAACAGCCTCAGTTCTTCAAAAGGTAGTTTTTTTGTGGAACTCAATGGCCGCTATGGTTTTTCACCTTATTACTTCGAAACCCCTTACACCGCAAGCTCCTTATACATATATGGCACACATCTAACCATACAGATAGGGCTCAAATTCTAACGGTTATTCTTTAAATTAAACGTTTTTTTCAGAATTTGTTAATAATTACTTGATTTTAGCCGAATCGTTTTCTACCTTTAATGTAGGGTAACCCAAAGAACTTATCTACCCTGTAACTAAGTACTACTGTTTTTTTTAAATCTCCAGCATGAATAGACGCAATTTTATATTGGCATCTGCAGGCACGCTCAGTGCCCTCGAGATGTTTTCGACCATTGATAGAAATTTCACGACAAATCTCGAAAAACAGCTGTCGAAAATTGAAAACCAAAGCCTTGAAGCATCCGCTGAAAATGAAGATTTCTGGGGCTGGGTACGTCAGAGTTATACGATCTCTCCAAACCTTATCAACCTGAATAACGGAGGCGTTAGTCCCCAGCCGAAAGTAGTACAGGATACGCATATCCGGAATTATCAGATGTCAAATGAAGCTCCATCTTATTATATGTGGCGGATACTTGACCAGCAACGCGAAGGTTTGCGCAATAAGCTCTCGGAACTTTGCGGTGTTTCGCCTGATGAAATTGCCATTAACAGGAACGCCACTGAAGGGTTGAATACCATTATTTTTGGATTGAACCTGAAGGAAGGAGATGAAGTTGTGCTAAGCACCTTTGATTACCCGAATATGACCAATGCCTGGAAACAAAGGGAAAAACGCGATAAAATAAAATTGGTCTGGATAAATATTCCGCAACCTACCGAAGACGATGCGACCATTGTTAAAATCTATGAGAACGCGATCACTTCAAGAACAAAAATCGTTCATATCACCCACCTGATCAACTGGACCGGAAATATAGTACCCTGTAAGGCAATTGCTGATATGGCACATAAAAAAGGCTGCGAGGTAATTGTAGATGGCGCACATTCTTTTGCTCAAATAGATTTTAAAATTGAAGATACCGGCGCGGATTATTTTGCTACGTCGCTTCACAAATGGCTCTGCGCCCCTTTTGGAAGCGGGATCATGTATGTTAAAAAGAACAAAATTAAAAACGTATGGGCTTTGCTTTCGAGTGTTGAACCCGATGGTGACGATATTAAAAAATTTGAAAACCTTGGTACACGTTCCTTCGCTTCGGAAATGGCAATTGGTACGGCAATTGACTTCCATAATATTATCGGTGGCAAACGAAAAGAAGCGCGTCTTCGTTTCTTAAAAGATTACTGGACCGAAAAAGCCATTAAATTACCAAAGACTAAAATAGCGACCTCCTTAAAACCGGAGTATTCCTGTGCTATCGCCAACATAGGCGTGGAAGGGTGGCAGGCGCAGCAGATAGAAGCAAAATTATTTGAACAGTATAAGATCCATACCGTTTCCATTATTCATGAAAAAGTAAATGGCATCCGTGTTACGCCAAATGTATACACAAATCTGCAGGACCTTGACTTCCTTGTTAAGGGCCTCACGGAAATATCGCAGGCCGTTGCGCCCCCGGTGAAGTAATAACCTAGCTCCTAAACAGGAACAATTTGTGCAACTGGTTACACAGTATACTCGTCATTATTTTCTGTAAGTAATTGATTTGTAACAGTCTGCTATGTGGCCTGAAAATTGGGACTGTATAAAAAATAAAAACATACACCTATGCCAACTACAGGAAGAGACGATGCAAGAGAACGAATTAAAAAAGCTGCTCCATCGCACAGCACTCAAAGCCATAAAGCTGAAGCTGACAGAAATAAAAAGGAAACCGCTGATCTGAAAAAAACTCCGAAAGAAAAGCGCAAATAAAGTGCATTAATTTTGCTATTTCAAAAAAAGCCTGCTAGATAAAACCACTGTTTTAATATCAGTGGTTTTTTGTTTACTTATTTATTACTCCTGCACGTATACCCTTTTCACCCGTCCCGACACATTTGTAAGTACTTCGTAAGGAATCGTGTTCATAGCCCTGGCAAGATTCCGGATCTGTTCGGAATTTTCAAAAATGATCACTTCATCACCTTCGGCGCATTTTACCTCTGTAATATCTATCATGCACATATCCATACAAATATTGCCAATTGTTTTACAGAATTTACCATGTACATAAACACCATGCTCGCCATTGCCCAGCAGTCTGCTGAACCCATCAGCGTAGCCGATGGGAATTGTGGCAATTGTCGTGTCCCTGTCCACCTTCCCACTGCGGTTATACCCAACTGTTTGTCCCTTAACTACCCTTTTCACCTGGCTGATCTTCGTTTTTAAAATGCCAACGTTTTGCAGTTTGTTTTGTTCCTCGCTGTTTACACCTATACCATACATGCCGATCCCCAGGCGTACCATATCGTAGTGCGCCTGCTTAAAACGCGTGATACCGCCGGAATTACAGATATGCCTGATGACCGGGTATCCCAATTCTTTTTCAATTCGCTGAAATACCCTTTCAAAAACACTGATCTGCTCTTTAGAAAATTCGTCAAGATCCGAACTATCGGAACCTGCAAGATGAGAAAAAACGGATCTTATTTTTATCTGCGGCAATTTTTTGAGCTCATCGGCTAAACGTTCAACTTCTCCTTCTTCGAAGCCAAGCCGGTGCATTCCCGTATCAATCTTCAAATGCACAGGGTAAGGTTCGGTAACACCAAGCGCATCGAGTTTTTCCACAAACGCGCGTAACACTCCAAAATGGTATATTTCCGGCTCAAGCCTGTACGCGATCATGTCTTCAAATGCATCCTCTTCAGGGCTCATTACCATAATGGGCAGTGAAACCTGAGATGTTCTTAATTCCACTCCCTCATCGGCGTATGCCACGGCCAGATAATTCACGCCCATATGTTCCATCGTACGCGCTACTTCAGCGCTACCACTTCCATAACCCATTGCTTTTACCATGCCCATGATCTGAACTTTTGGAGCAAGGAGAGACCGGTAGTAATTTATATTGTCAGTTAACCTGTTCAGGTTAATTTCAAAAACAGTATCGTGACTTTTAAGCTGCAATAAGCGGCCGATCCCTTCAAAACCAAAGCTGCGCGCGCCTTTAAGAAGAATTCCGGCGTCACCGAACTGATAACTTATTAAATGGAACTGGTCCGTAAATTTTTTGGTGTCTTCAAAAAACAAAGAGTTCGCTTTAAAAAGAGGCTTATGATTTGAGATCTCTTTTCCAATCCCAACAACAAGGTCTATTTTGTAATGAGAAAATAAATCTGCCAATTGGCGGTATAAGGCAGAAGGCGTAATGCCTGACTGCTCAATGTCTGAAACAATAACCACTCTCTTTAAACGCCGGTTTTGTTGTTGCAGGTAGTTTAACGCGATCTTAAGCGAATCGAGATCTGAATTATAGTAGTCGTTAATTACCAGGGAATTATTGATTCCGTTCTTGATCTCGAGGCGTAGTGCTACCTGCTGGAGCTTGCTTAACTTATCCGCGATCACTTTTTCATTATATCCCAATTGAAAAAGTACAGCGACGCAGGTAGCCGCGTTACTCATGGAGGCCATGTCAGAAAAGGGAATTTCAAATGTATAGGATGCGGCAGATCCTTTCAGGTGCAATTTGTTTTTTTCCGAAACAAGCAAAAGATCCGCATCGCTGTATGCCGAAACAAAAGATGATCTTCCTGTTACAGACACCGGTACCTTTTTTTTCTCTATGCCCGAAATCACCAGATGATCACTCCCGGCGAGAAGTTTTAATTTCTCACGCACCTTTTCATCCCGGTCGGAAAACCCCTCATCATGAGCAGATCCAATAGACGTAAGGATTCCCAGAGTTGGACGGATAATAGAAGCCAGCACGTCCATTTCGTCAGGCCGGGAAATCCCCGCTTCAAAAATTCCCAATGTGTGCGCCGCATTAAGATTTAAAACGCTTAAAGGCACGCCAATCTGTGAATTATAACTTTTTGGACTCCTGCAAATGGAATAATCGCTTTTTAACAGCTGGTATAACCATTCCTTTGCAACAGTTTTGCCATTGCTGCCGGTAATCCCGATCACAGGTATTGAAAATTGCTGCCGGTGATACGAGGCTAGTCCCTGAATAGTTTTTAAAGGGTCTTCACTCAGAAGAAAAGAAATATCCGTGTCGCCGTAAGCGGAAAAGTTAAAACCATTTCCAAGGATCAAAAAAGATTTTACACCTTTTTTAATCAGGTCGGGAATATACTTATGACCATCATTTCTTGAGGTTTTTAGGGCAATGAAAAGGCTGTCTGAAGCAGAATGCAGACTTCTGCTGTCGTTAAGAAAGTGGTTAATTTTATAGTTATTTTTACCTATAAACTTTGTATTTGTGATTTCAGCTATCTGGTCGAGCGTATACATTATTTTTCAAGGTTTTTGTTATATCAGATCCTGGACTAAGATCCGTCACTGGCGATCCACCTTATACAGATTGCGACAATATGTGCAAATACCATGCACGTTGGCAATATATCCGGCAATATTTGGTTTACAAATCCCGATCTTTTGTTTCCCCGTTCCGAACGTTTTAAGCAACGGATCAACCCTTTCGTTTTACCTGAAAACATACTACCACAAAACACCTCTATCCATCCCCATTTAAGGGACCTGCCGTTATTTTTGGGGAACATTGTTTAAAAGGCGTGTAAAACAAAATTTAAATGTAGTTTAAGATGTAACAAAATCAAATTATTTTAGACTTTATTAATAACATTGTTCTCACATGTCTCCAGATAAGCTACTTCATAGGATACAATTACAAATAGATGAACTGACACCAACGCTGGAGCTGTTTATTGACGATACCATTCAGCCATCTGTAAGTGATTGTGAGAACCTTCAAAAACAACTCACAAGACTTCAGGAAAACCTGGCTGTTTATAAATACAACAAACAAAACAGGGAACTATCGCCCAGCTTCAATATTCATGCTAAAGTGAGCGAAAAAGAAAGCAAGGAGGAAAAGAAAGCCGAGATCGTTAGAGAAATCAAGGAAAGCGCGAATCTTGAAAAAGAAGAAAAGACCGAAGCTAAAAAAACAAACCCTGAGATCCTGAAAACAGAACAGATCAGGGTGGAAGCTTCAAAAAAAGACGCTCTTCAAACGGAAACGGCAAAACCTAAAACTCCTTTGGCAATAGGGATCAATGACAAGTTCCGTTTTATGAATGAGTTGTTCGCGCAAAATTCTTCTGAATATAATATCGCACTTGAACAGATCAACAACCTGAATAGCTGGAACGAAGCTGAGATCTACCTGAATAGTCTTAAAAATGTTTATGAGTGGGATGAGAAAGAAGAGGTTGTAAAATATTTCTTTTCTATTGTAAAAAAACGCTTCGATTAATTTCTATCTTATTTTAAAAACGGCTCATGCGCTTTGTTTTTTGTTTTTTGCCGGCTTTTTTTTTGTACCACTCAATCCAGGCACAGGATACCACCTATAGCCGCAGCGTGATCAAATACCTGACCTCAGAAAAATGTTTTGGAAGGGGTTACGTGAAAAACGGCCTTGAAATGGCCGAAAAATATATTGTGAAGGAACTCAAAAAACAAAGTGTTGCCCCACTTTTTAACGAAAAATTCACCCAATCTTTTTACCAGCCGGTTAATACTTTTCCAAATACATGTAAAGTAAAGATCAACGGTAATGCGCTTAGGCCCGGTGTTGATTTTATTCTTGATCCCTCCGCCTGTTCCGCAAAGGGAAAATTTACTCTTCAAAAAGCCGACACCTCACATTTTATTTATGCAGGAGAGGGTACAAAGATTTCGGTTGCTTTAAAAAATAAACTTACCTACAGTGTTGGAAGGGAACCGGCTGAATTTTGCGGTATCGAAATCAACAGGACAAAATTTAAGGAAGAGCCAAAGGAAATTGAGCTCGATGTTAAAAACAAATTCATAAAAAATTTCGAAAGCAAAAATATTGGCTGTTTTATTGGTGGCCAGGTAAACTCCGATACAACGATCGTATTCTCCGCGCATTACGACCACCTCGGCGGCATGGGAAAATCGACCTTTTTTCCGGGAGCCAATGATAATGCCAGCGGGGTAAGCGTCGTGCTTAACCTGATAAAATACTATAAAATACATCCGCCGAAATACAAAACCGTTTTTATTTTCTTTGCCGGTGAAGAAGCAGGTCTTTTGGGCTCCCGGTTTTTTGTGGAAAGTGAAGCGATCGATCTCTCCAAAATAAAATTCCTGGTTAACCTGGATCTCCTGGGAACAGGAGATGACGGCATTATGGTTGTGAACGGTGCCATCCATGAAAAAGAATTCACGCTGCTGAATAAAATAAATGCGGAGCAAAACCTGGTAAAAGAGATCAAAAAACGTGGAAGGGCTTCAAACAGTGATCATTACTGGTTTTCGGAGAAAGGTGTTCCTTGCTTTTTTATATATACCCTGGGTGGAACAACATCGTATCATGATGTTTACGACATCGAAAAAACGCTTCCCTTAACTGATTATGTAGATGTCTTTAGCCTTATCACCAGCTTTATCAGCACATTCTGAGAGCAGACCTGCGGCGATCTATTTTTTATAAAAATTCATCGTATCAATTTCCTCCCAGACTTTCGCCGGCAAAAAAAAGCGGATATCCTTTTTATTTTTAATGGCGCTCCTGATGAATGTAGCTGAAATATCCATCACCGGGGCTTCCGTAATGTGTACATGCGGGTGCCCGTCGAATTCACTGGCTGCGCAATTTGGCCGCGGATAAACATAGATATGGAAACCTCTAAGGATCTCCTCATAATTTTTCCATTTATGAAAAGACTGGAGATTGTCCTGCCCCATAATAAGACTAAACTGATGTTCAGGATACTTTTCTTTTAAATGTACAAGCGTATTGATTGTGTAGGAGGGCTGTGTCAAACCAAACTCGATATTGGAACTGCGCATTTTCGGATGATCATCTATCGCGGCATTTACAAGCATCAGCCGGTGGTTTTGGTCGAGGAGCTGGTTTTTACTTTTTAAGGGATTCTGAGGACTCACGACCAGCCAGACCTGGTCCATGCCTGTAAAGCTGAGCATATAGTTTGCAAGTGCCATGTGCCCGATATGTACCGGGTTAAAGGAACCGAAGAATAAACCTATATGCATGTCCCGAAATTACAGGTAATTTCTGAAATAATACATAATTTTACCTGTCATGAGTTTTCCTGTTTCTGAGAATTTTTTGTTTGTCCCGGCTTCTATTTACACAGGAAAGGGAGATCTTTACCAGCTGGAATATTCGGATAACTACGCGGAAAATTCTTTTGTCCTGCTCCCCTACCAGAATCCACAGGTTAAACAACCCTCGCCGGCATTTTATAAAATAAAAAATAAAATAACTGTAGATCCCGAAATGCCCCTGGATGATGGAAAGGAAATTTCCCTGAGAGCGGTGACCTCAAAAACCGAATACATTAAAAAAGTTACAGCGCTTAAAAAACAGATCCAGGAGGGAAATATTTATGAAATAAATTTCTGCATCCAGTTTAAAGCGACCGACATTTTAATAGATCCATTCGCAGTATTCCTGAGACTTCATGCCCTTGCAAAAGCGCCGTATTCCATGCTTCTCAGAACGGGAAACAAATTTATTATTTCTGCAAGTCCGGAATTATTTTTAAAAAAAGAAGGCCGGTATCTTTCCACCAAACCCATTAAAGGTACCATAAAGCGGGGAAAAGATGCCGAAGAAGACGCCCTCCTGAAAGAAGAGTTACAGAACAACATCAAAGAGCGCACTGAAAATGTAATGGCCGTGGACGTTGCAAGGAATGATCTTTCGATGTTCGCTGAAAAAGGAAGCGTTCATGTAAATAAACTTTATAACATTGAAACTTTTGAAACCGTTCATCAAATGGTGAGCACGGTAAGTTGCGAAATAAAAGAAGGTACCACGTTTGAAAAGATCATCGCTTCAACATTTCCAATGGCCAGCATGACCGGGGCACCAAAATTAAGAGCCATGCAGTTAATAGATGCGTTTGAAGACTTTGAACGGGATTCTTATTCAGGAAGCATGGGAATCATAGACGAAAAAGGAAACTATACACTTTCTGTACTCATAAGAAGTATTTTTTATAACAGCGAAACAAAATCCTTATCCCTTTCTGTTGGAGGCGCAATTACCTATTTAAGTGACCCGGAAAAAGAATACGAGGAGTGTTTATTGAAGGCGAACGCCCTGTTAAAAGCGCTGAATGCAAAAATTGTTTCTTAACCGGTTTTGTATTTAGACGCCAGGGCTTTTGGAGCCACGCCGCAATAGGACAAGGTCAGGGCATCCTTAAGCATATCCTTTCTCACTTTTTTTAATTCAATATACGTCCAACCCAACTTACCCCATTTATTCGGAATTGGATAAATAACAGAGGGATCAAACGCGCAAAAAACAGATTGATCAATTTCGGACAATTTTACACAGGCCCGGTTATTTTTAGTGTCGAGCGTTGCAAATATTTTTTTTTCGATCCTGAAGGAATTTTTTTCAAAATGCGGTTGCTGCTCCGCTTCGTCAAATGACAGCGCGAGTTTAATAAAGGTTTCTGTGCTTACCATAACCTTTGGTACCTGGTTTAAACCGGGATCGATTCCTCATAATGGCCTCTGCTGCCAATATAGGTTACCCGCCTGTTCTCTCCCTGAAGAGTGGCTTCGTAAAAACGTACACCTGCTTTCGCGATCGCATCCATAAATTCAGGGTATGAAATACTGCCCTGTTGCGAATCTTTTACGGCTTTTATAGTCAGTTCTTTATCAAATTCCATTTTGATATTTCTCGGCGGACCATAGGTAGAATGCAGCGTATTGTTCCCATTGTCGAACCTATACAACGTTATTCCTGTCGCGACATCCACAGTGTATGAGCGCATCCCCATTTCAGAAAAAGCTTTCGCAAGCTCAGGATAATCTTTACTTGCCTTGTAGGCGGCCTGAATTTTATTTTCTAACTCCATCTTTATATATATTAATGTTAACTTTTCTCTTCCCAGATGTTTACCAGGTTCACAATTGTTTCTACCGCCTTTTGCATATCCTGGCTGCTCACCCACTCCTGTTTGCTGTGAATCCCATGCTCTCCTGCAAATATATTCGCGCATGGCAGACCCATGAAGGAAAACCGTGAGCCATCCGTGCCGCCCCGGATACTGTCTAATTTAGGTTCGATGCCTGAACGTCTGATCGCCTCCATGGCGTGTTCCACAACTTCCGGATGTTTGTCCAGCACTTCGCGCATATTTCGGTATTGCTGCGTGACCACAAATTCATAGGAACTTTTATCATATTCCGAAAGCACAGCTACAGCGATCATTCTCAATTCCTCTTCCAGAGCGAGGAGTGTGGGCGTATCAAAGGCGCGGATAATAAATTTAATTTCCACTTCTTCCAGTCCGCCATTAATTCCGGCAGGATGGATAAAAGGCTGTTTTTTCTCGGTAGTTTCAGGAGTTTTTTCAACCGGGATCCGGGCAATGATCTTTGCAGCTATCTTAATTGCATGCTGCATTTTGTCTTTGGCATACCCCGGGTGTGTTGAAAATCCCTTTATTTTAATACTCACACCATCCGCGCTGAAGGTTTCATTTTCAAGGGACCCAACAGTTCCACCATCCAGTGTGTAACCAAAATCCGCCCCTAGTTTTTTAATATCCGCTTTATCAGCTCCTCTCCCGATTTCTTCATCAGGAGTAAACAGAATTCTTACTTTTCCGTGCTTTACTTCCGGGTGGGTCATTAAATAATTGGCAGCATCCATGATCTCCGCCACACCTGCCTTATCATCGGCCCCAAGCAGGGTGGTACCATCTGTGGTAATTACATCATTGCCTACCTGGTCTTTTAATTCCGGGTGTTCGTTTACTTTTATTACCTGTGATGTATCTGCAAGAAGAACAATATCTTTTCCATCATAGTTTTTGTGGATCACGGGATTAACGTTTGTTCCGGTGCAGTCGGGCGCTGTATCCACATGTGAGCAAAAACATAACACGGGAACATTTTTAGATGTATTGCTTTCAATAGTAGCGTATACATAACCATGCTGATCCAGCTCCGCATCCTTGATTCCCATGTGTTTTAACTCTTCCACCAGGACACGTGAAAGGTTTTTTTGTTTTTCCGTACTTGGACAGCTTGGTGATTCGGGATCTGACTGTGTATCAATTTTTGCATAACGCACAAAACGTTCGGTAACCGTAAATTTATAGTTGTTGAAGTCCATACTGGTGTAATTAATAGAGATCCAAATGTACTAATTATAGAGTTTATTCTGACACCCTAAACTCAGGTAATGTTTTGGTTTCATTTGGGCCTCTCGTGGCAAAGGCAATGGTATATCAATATCAATTGGACCAAATTAAAGTGATTATTAAAGCGTGCTTACACTTACTTGGTTTTCACCAAAGCCATAAAAACAGAATCTTCCGGAATTCGATAGTGTTTCAATCTTTTTCCGTAATAATAAAAGTCAGAAATAACATCACCGGAATACTGCGTTCTGTAATTGGTTTTCATCACCGCAAGTTCTATCTCTCCATTCCTGACAAGTAATTCCGAACTATGCTCTCCCATCTTCGCCGGCAGGGCCGAAATATTTTTTGTATTTATCAAGCGACCCGGTCTTTCAGCTGCAGGGTTAACTACGTAGAGAAATAAAGAATCAGCTTTTTTATTCTTCAGCGCGATATATGTGGGATTCGAAGTAACAGAAAACTTATAATAGCTGAGTCCCTTCGGAAGAACAAATTTTGAAGGCGCATCATAGGTATGATCCATCTTAAATTTATACAAAGTATCATTTTTTACGTCGATCGCTCCAAAAAACGCGTTCCGGTTTATCTCCTTAATAGTGTAATACCCGCTTTTAACCAGGGAATCTCCAAGCCAGTGATAAAGTGAGTCTTTTACAACAAAATCAAGCTGGTAGCGGCAACGCTCGAAAGAATGGCATTCGTATTTTTTATACTGGCTTAAGGCGTTAAAAGGCCTGAAACCTTTTAAAGCCGGACCCGATCTTAGCAGTACGCGTAAAAGCGAATCTTCCTGGGGGTAGAACAGGTACTTATCCGATTCTGAAAACCACCGGTACATCCTGGTCCTGGCAGGCTCACCCTCCGGCAATTGATAATGCACGACATAATACGTGTATGTAACATTTTTTAAGCCGCCACCATTTCTAAGGTCGTTGGAAAAATGCGTCGCCTCGCGCTTGTAAATTACATGGATAATATTTTTTTTCTCCTGATCGGCGAGAATGTCGAGGGCGCCATAATCTGTTTGAGGGCGCTCGTGGTAAATACAGGAATTAAAACAAAACCACATGGAAAAAAGTCCTATGATACCTGAAAACCTGAGCATTGTGGAATAAATGTAGGAAAAATACGCTTTTAACAATCATTAAATACCAGCCTACACGTTATTTTATTTTCTTTGATCATGCAATTACTCAGGCTCCGGTACCTGCAATTAAAACGTGACCTCAGCTATTGGGTTGTTATTATAGCAGCCATCACTTTTTTTATAGCTAAAGGAGTTTCTGAAATATCGGGCACATACTGCCTGGCATTCGCGGGAACAGTGTTGCTTTTTCTTTATTCCTACCATACAAACAGGAAGGATCTCAACTTCATAGAGAAGTATTTTATGTCTCCGAAAAAGGAGCTTTGCTTTAACTATAATTTACTGATCAGTCCCGTTTCCGCCGGAATAACTGCCGGCGGTTATGGATCAATCGCTCTCGGACTTCATGCATGTGTTTCACTCATTCCTTTCACCAGGTTAAAAGTTAGCGGGGCAAAACTCATTTTTATAGGTCGCCTTATCCCGCCGGCCCAGTTTGAATGGATCGCCGGCTTAAGGAAAAATTTTTACATCCTGGTACCCTTGCTCCTTGTTGCAGCCGGACTGAGTCCGGTTAAGTTTTTTTGTCTGGCTGCCCTCTTCCTGCTTAATACAATTTTCCTGGGCTTTTATAATTTTTTTGAGCCACTGCTAATGCTCAACCCTGAAAATCATCATCCGGCCGGATTCCTGAATAAAAAAGTTTTCTTTTACAACAAAATGATCCTGCTCGTAAATGGTCCCTTACTTCTGATAAACTCCATTTTCCAACCTGATGTCGCCTGGTATAATATCTGTTTTATTGCCGGGATGTTCCTATTAGGTTCGAGCACCATCTATATTAAATACAGCTTTTACAAACCCAATGACGACCTGCGTTTCCACATGGATTATTTATTCCTGTTTGCCTCGGCGCTCATTCCTTTATTATTACCCCTTGCTTACCTGCTTAACCACACCCACAAAAAAAAGGCACTCAGGAACCTGTCACACTATATGCATGATAACAGTTAAGATCCCCTTATTTAAATACCAGGATGCAATTATTCTGGAACAGGTTGACCTTGAATTCGAAACAGGCCAGTGTTATGGCATTGTGGGGCTCAATGGCGCCGGGAAAACAACATTCTTTAATCTGTTGGCAGGTTTTATTAATGGAGAAAATACCTCCTTTTTAAATGATGGAAGAGCACTTTCAAGGAAAGATATTGCATTTATAGATACGGACCTGTTTTTCTATCCCAAATTAACCGCGCGGGAATTCCTGAGTGTGTTTCCCAACACCAATGCTACTTATCATGAAGAAAAACTGGCCGCGCTTTTTAAATTGCCGCTGGACGGATTTATGGAAGAGTTCTCAACGGGGATGAAAAAAAAATTACTCCTTCAAAGCCAGGTTAAACAGGACAAGGCCATTTACATTTTAGATGAACCCTTTAACGGGCTGGACCTTGAAACAAATAAAATACTGGAAGTGATCATTACCATTTTAAACGAAAGGGGAAAAACCGTTTTTATTTCTTCACATATCCTTGACCCCCTGCTTGCCGTTTGTAAGCAGATCCATTACATAAAAGAACAGACGATCTTCAGGTCTTATGAAAAACAGGAATTCGATCTGATCCAGGAAGAATTGTTTGGAAACTATACGCGGGAAATAAAAGCAGAGCTGCTGAAAATTATTTAAGCTACTTTCAGCTGGCTCAGGCGCGCATTCTTTAATTTCTCCATCGCGTAATCAAGCGTAATGGTAAATTGTTTTACAGGTCTTTCCTCGCTTGGAAGGGTATACATAATATCCGTCATGATGGCTTCACAGATCCCGCGTAATCCACGTGCTCCTAATTTAAACTCTATGGCTTTGTCTACGATCAGGTTCAGCACTTCTTCATCGATCTCTAATTTGGTGCCTTCCATCTTAAACAATTGTTTGTATTGTTTAATAAGCGCGTTTTTAGGGTCCGTTAAGATCTGTCGTAAAGCACTTCTGTCTAACGGTTTCAGGTAGGTTAATACAGGAAGACGGCCGATCAGCTCAGGAATAAGGCCGAAGGACTTCAGATCCTGCGGAGAAATATATTGTAATAAATGTCCTTTGTCAATTTCCTGGGCATCCACGCTGGCAGAATAACCAACAGCGGTTGTATTCAGGCGTTTCGCGATCTTTTTTTCAATCCCGTCAAAGGCCCCGCCACAGATAAATAAAATATTCTTTGTGTTCACCTGGATCATTTTAGCATCCGGATGCTTGCGCCCGCCTTGCGGAGGAACATTCACAACAGTTCCTTCCAGCAGTTTCAGCATGGCCTGCTGAACACCCTCACCGCTCACATCCCTGGTAATAGAAGGGTTATCGCTTTTGCGGGCAATTTTATCCACCTCGTCAATAAATACAATTCCTTTTTCAGCTGCTGCCACATCATAATCGGCGGCCTGTAACAAACGTGTCAAGATACTTTCAACGTCCTCACCAACATAACCGGCTTCGGTCAAAACAGTCGCGTCGGCAATGCAGAAAGGCACATTCAGCATGGTAGCGATCGTACGCGCCAGTAAAGTTTTACCGGTTCCGGTTTCACCAACCAGGATCAGATTTGATTTGTCAATCTCCACTTCCTCCTTATTGTTCTTGGCAACATGTGCAATCCGCTTAAAATGATTGTACACGGCAACACTCAGAACTTTTTTCGCATCGTCCTGACCGATCACATATTCATCCAGCTTTTCCTTGATCGTTTTTGGTTTAAGCAAATTAATGGCATGCTGAACCTGTTGTTTTTGTTCTCCGACAGATTCTTCCTTAATGATGCCATAAGCCTGCGTGACACAATTGTCGCACACATGCCCATTAATACCAGCTATTAAGATCTTGGATTCTTTTTTGTCGCGGCCGCAGAGTGAGCAGCGTATCGTTGTGTCTTTTGCCATTTTGCTTTTGCAACACCAAATATACTAATAAATCAATTCAGAATTTGTGTAAATATGTGTAAAATCTTACATAAAGCCCAGCTCCAGCTGAGCTACCTCGCTCATCATATCCTTTTCCCAGGGCGGTTCGAAGGTTAATTTTAAAGTCGCAGATTTAATTCCCTGCACAAGTTTCAGCTTATTTTCCACCTCCGCGGGAAGGCTTTCCGCAACAGGACAATTGGGTGAAGTAAGCGTCATCAACACATTCAGGTTGTTCTCATCATCCAGGTTCAGCTCATAGATCAAACCCAGTTCCCAGATGTCCACAGGAATTTCCGGGTCAAAGCAGGTCTTGATCTCGTCGATCACACGTTGCATTAACTCTGTATTCTTTGTTATTATTATTGCGGCCATTTATAAAAAGTTTAAAAATTATTCAAAGTTCAGATCCGTAATAGCGCTTCTTTTTTCATTTGATTGATCATGCTTACCAGTCCATTTGCGCGGGTCGGACTTAAATGTTCTTTTAATCCTATTTTATCTACAAATTCCATGTTCGCTTTCACAATCTCTTCCGGTTTTTGATTTGACAATACCCTGATCATCAGCGCGACCATTCCTTTTGTGATGATCGCATCACTGTCGGCAGTAAAAATAATTCTCCCGTCCTTTTCTTCCGCATTTAACCATACCCTGCTCTGGCAACCTTGTATTATCCTGTCATCCGTTTTTAACTTCGGATCAATAAGCGGTAAAGATTTGCCCAGGTCGATCAGATGTTCGTATTTGGATTCCCAGTCATCGCCAAAGAATTCAAATTCCTCTACTATCTCTTTTTCTATTTCGTTAATGGTCATTCTTTTTATTCTTCATGTAATTTGGGCGTGCCCTCATAAAGCGCAAAGCCATCCTTTTATTTCCTATGCTTTCGCTTCATGAGGTCGGGCTGTCGCTACTCGCTGGGCAAGGATTACACTCCCCCGAGCTCAAACAGACCGCTCCATCCCTCACGCGGGAAGCCTGCTAATCCAGCATCTTGATCGTCTTCTTCAATTTCTCGATAAAAAAATCTACTTCCTCCTTCGTATTATAGATTGCAAAAGAGATCCTTACCGTTCCCTGTATGTTTAAACACTGCATCAGCGGCTGGGTGCAATGATGTCCCGTTCTTACAGCAATTCCGTATTTATCAAGCAATGTCCCCACGTCAAAAGGATGCTGTCCCTTCACATTAAATGAAATGACTCCCGCCTTATGATCATCCTCTCCGTAAATCAGAACTTCCGGGATTTCTTTTAATAATTTCTGCGCATACTGAACCAGTTCGTGTTCGTGCATAAAAATAGTTTCCATCCCTATTTCATCTGCGAATTTTATTGCTTCGGCAAAGGCTATGACACCTGAAATGTTCGGGGTGCCGGGTTCAAAACGTAAAGCGCCTTCCACATATTCCGTTTTGTCGAAGGATACGGTTTTAATTGTTCCGCCACCCGCTCTTGCCAGTGGAATTTTATTCAACCACTTTTCAGACATATACAACATTCCAACGCCTGTAGGGCCATAGATCTTATGTGCACTACAGGCGTAAAAGTCAACATCCAGTTTTTGCAGATCAACGGCCATGTGAGGGGCCGCCTGAGCTCCATCGACCAGGATAGGGATACTGAATTTCGCCGCTGACCTTTTAATCTGATCAAGGTCCGTAATCAATCCCAGTGTATTTGATACATGAGTAATGGCGATCAGTTTTGTTTTTGGAGAAATTAAATTTTCCAGCGCTTTATAATCAAGCGCCTGATTTTCCCTGAGAGGAATAACCTTTAATTTCCCGTTATTTTCTTCAGCCCATAATTGCCAAGGCAAAATATTGGAATGGTGCTCGTAAGAAGACAAGATGATTTCATCTCCGGCGTTAAGATATTTTTTTGCAAGGCCTTCGGCAACAATATTAATAGAATCGGTAGTTCCCGCTGTAAAAATAATCTGCTGGTCATTGTTTACATTAAAATGCCGGGCAATAATTTTCCTTGCTTCCTCAAATTGACCGGTCGCTTTTCTGCTTAGCGTATGAACCCCGCGATGAATGTTTGAATTCGTGGTTTTGTAAAAATCCGTAATGCTGTCAATAACGCGCAACGGCTTTTGCGTGGTGGCTCCATTATCAAAATAAATAAGAGGTGACCCGTTTATCTTTTGATCCAGGATCGGGAATTGTTCGCGTATTTTAGTGCTGTCGATCAAGATTAAATTTCGTTTTCAAATAAATGGGTTACTTTTTCCCTCAGGCTGTCTACTTCTATTTTATTGATCACTTCCAGGGCAAATGAGCCTAATAATAATTTCCGGGCACTTTCCTTGCCGATACCACGCGCATTTAAATAAAACAATGCGCTTTCATCTATCTTACCCGTAGAAGTCCCATGCGAGCATTTAACATCGTCGGCATAGATCTCCAGCTGCGGTTTTGTGTTTATGGTTGCATCGTCGCTGAGCAAAATATTTTTACTGCTTTGGTAGGCATTGGTTTTCTGGGCATCTTTTCTCACGAAGATCTTCCCGTTAAAAACGCCGGTGCTTTTGTCGTTTATAATTCCTTTGTACAATTCATTGCTCTCACAATGAGGCGCCTGATGGTCCATTAACGTATGGTTGTCTACCAACTGTGTTCCTCTGGAAGAAAATAAACCATTGAGGTGGGCTTCCGAATTTTCTCCGACAAGCACGACGTTATGATTATTCCTTACCACCTGGCCGCTTAAAGTAATAGTTGTGTTATCATAATGACCTGAACGCTCCACCCGTACCTGGTTTGTATTTACCGAGAACCCCAGGATCCCTTCGTTCTGAAACAAAGAACTGTTCAGCTTTGCGTTTTGTCCAATAAACTTTTCGCTTAAATAATTACTGAATACCCTGCCTTTCCCGAAAACGACCTGCTCTTCAACTATTGTTGCTTCCGCGCCTTCTTCCAGCTCAATCAAACTCCTGGTGTTCACCATGGCTTCCGACTCTGCTCCTGAGAGATATAAAATATGGATCGGGATCTGCAAAGCCACATTCCTTTCCACCTTTAAATGAAATCCGTTCGAGCTGAAAACGGTGTTTAATGCAATGAACGCGTCGCTTTCAACCTGTGCAGCCGAAGCGATAAGTTTTTTTGCGTCTGCATCCAGGTTGGATAAGGCTGTAATGTGCAAGCCTTTGAGTATTATCTTATCACTCAGGTCTTCAGAATAGGTACCATTCAATACAACCAACGTAATAGTGTCCGCCAGTTTGTAGGGACCAATATCAGAGGAACTGAGGAATTTCTGTTCAATATTTTTAAAGTCCTTTTTTAAAACAGCATCCATATTACAATATTTGTAATCTTCCTGCTTGTTATTGGGAATTCCCTTATTTTCCAGATACATCATCGCTTTGGTAAGCGTTGTATCATTTATAAAACCTACTTTTGCAGCACTGCCGGATATCTTTTCGATGATGTTTTGCGCTGACTGCGATTTTTCAATTACCATAATTTTGCCACTGATTACACAGATTACGCTGATCTTTCCTTAAAATCCTCGCAATCTGCGGCTATTATTAAATAGTTTCCTTTTCGAATTGTTTTTTGATCTCGTCGTAACCCTTTGCTTCCAGCTCCAGTGCCAGTTCCTTTCCGCCTGACTTTACGATCTTCCCGTTATAGAGGATGTGCACAAAATCAGGAACAATGTAATCCAGCAGCCTCTGGTAATGCGTGATCACAATAAACGCTCTTTTATCACTCTTTAAGGTATTCACGCCATTGGCCACTATTTTTAAAGCGTCAATATCCAAACCGCTGTCTGTTTCATCCAGAATTGCCAGGGAGGGTTCTAACATTGCCATCTGGAATATTTCATTCCTTTTTTTCTCTCCACCGCTGAAACCTTCGTTAACACTTCTGTTAGCCAGCTTTCCGTCCAGTTCCACGAGCTTTTGTTTTTCTTTCACAAGCGTCAAAAAATCCTTGGCGGCCATAGCTTCCTGTCCTTTATATGTGCGGATCTCATTTATAGCGGTTTTTAAGAAGTTGATATTGCTTACACCCGGAATTTCAACCGGGTATTGAAAAGCTAAAAACAGGCCTTCGCGCGCGCGATCCTCTGCCGGCATATCCAGCAGGTCTTTCCCGTTAAAAATAACTTCGCCTTCCGTAACTTCATAATCTTCCCGCCCGGCAAGAACACTTGACAAAGTAGACTTGCCAGAACCATTCGGACCCATTATGGCATGTACCTCTCCCGCTTTTACCTCGAGGTTAATACCTTTTAAAATTTCTTTTCCATCAACTGATGCATGGAGATTTTTAATTGTGATCATTTTATTTTTATTTATTAATACTGAGCAGAATCCTGATCTGCCATGTTTGTTAGTTAATTTTAAAATTATAATTGTATGCCTGTACTGAAAATTTGTTGATCAAAAATGCCTGCTTCGTTTTATTCCAGATAAATACCAAAAGCCTGTCCCGTGGTTTAAAATCTGCGGAGATATTTGCAGTATAATTATACTCCTTTGCCTCACAACATTCTAATGACGGCGCCTCGTTCAATTTAAACTGCGTGAACGATTTTTCCTTGCCAGTGAAACCATCGCTCAATGCTACACAAATCAAAGCATTCTTGCTTGCGTTTAAAAAAAGCTCCTTCCTCTCACAGTTGATCTTAAGGTGGATGCGGTTAGAAATAAAGCCAATACTATCAAATGTAATTGCGGGGCCATATTCCCTTTGCGCGAATTCAAATGGTCTCTCATATTTTAACACACCTGACAGAACTACCTCTTGTTTTTTTTCTGAATACGGCGTAAGCTCGTTGCTTCCTCCCAAAACATCCTGGTAGCCGGTTCCTGTCTTCAGAAAAATGTACTTCCATTTTGTATAGGTCATTCCCGCGCGCAAAAGGATGTTCCTGTTTGCCTGGTAGCAATAAATTAAATTGATAAATACCAACAGCCCCGCGAGAAAAAGCAAAGACGTATACATTATTGTTTTACCGGTAAACTGTACAAAGAGTTTTGCCCCGATGAAAGAAAACAACGCGTAATAATCAACCAGGACGCGGATACCCAACCCATCAAAATAGTTGTACGCCCAATAGCTGGCAAAAAAATAAAACAGGCCAAGGATAAAAAAAGAGGCGGCAAAAAAAGAAAATTTATTCTCCTTAAACATAAATACCAGGCCCAACAAAAAAAGGAAAGACAGTGGCGTGTAAATAAACAAACCTCCATCAAAACCAAATAACATTTTATATACCTGAGGGTTAAGCCAGTAAAAACCATCTGCCTTATAGGTATTGTGAAACAAGCTCCTGCTTTGTATAAACCATACCAGGCTTTGCATGAAGACAATAAAAAGAGAAAGGGCCACGGCCAGATAAAAGGATTTGTTTTTGAAAAGGTCGCGGAAAAACTGCCTGCATTCTTTTATGCTCCCGAACCACATAAAAACAGAAAACAGGATCAGGATGTTATTTGGCCTGACCAGTACAATCAGGCCAAGAATGAGAAATGAAAAGAACAGGTTTCTGTTTTCTCTTTTTAAAACAAATTTTGAACTGTAATATAAAAAAACGGAAATAAGTCCGAAGGAATACACATGAGACATTCCGGCTTCCGACACTGTGTAATTCAAAAGATTTGTTCCAAAAAATAAAAGAAGGATTACTACAGCGCTTGTTTTATCACCCAAGTTGTGGAGCTGCAATAACTTTTTCAGGTAGACCAGGCCGATAACAGCATACACAAGTGCCGCGGCATTCACCGACACCTGAAAAGGGAAACTATATCCGTCGAACGGAAATTTAAAAAGAACTGCGAACAAAGAAGCCAGGGCAAAGAAAGGCAACAATAATACTGACACGCCAATAGGATGTACGTTGATCGTGCCTATACTGGTTCTTAAAATAAACCAATCATTGCCCGCCTGATTGGTAAAGTCGTGAGTGATAAATAGCGACACAAGTCCCGAATAATAATCTTTAGCGTCACCGCCCATAAAATTTACAGGATCCGGATACTGCCATTTAAAAAACCAACTTATACCGATGGATAAAATAACGGTCAATAAAATAGAGTAGTTCGAGAATGTATATTTTAAGGTACTGTATGACATTTAATTTACCCCACACTTCCCTCCAGGCTGATCGCTAATAATTTCTGCGCTTCGACGGCAAATTCCATTGGTAATTTATTAAGGACCTCTTTGCAATAACCATTTACAATTAAAGCAATCGCCTTTTCCATATCAATACCACGTTGTTTACAATAGAACAACTGATCTTCACCGATCTTACTTGTGGTTGCTTCGTGTTCTACGGTTGCCGTTTTATCTTTAATTTCTATGTATGGAAACGTGTGCGCTCCGCATTTGTCGCCCATTAATAAACTGTCGCATTGCGAAAAATTACGCGCGTTGGTGGCGCCCTTACGCACCTGCACCAAACCACGGTAACTGTTGTTGCTAAAACCAGCGCTGATGCCCTTTGAAATAATAGTACTTCGCGTGTTCTTACCGATATGGATCATTTTAGTTCCGGTATCCGCTTCCTGCTTATTATTTGTAACTGCAACGGAATAAAATTCACCAATGCTGTTATTGCCCTTTAATATTACAGACGGGTATTTCCAGGTAATTGCCGAACCTGTTTCCACCTGGGTCCAGCTGATCTTGGAATTATCTTCCAGACAAATACCACGTTTGGTAACAAAATTAAAAATACCGCCTTTCCCCTCCTTGTCGCCAGGATACCAGTTTTGAACGGTGCTGTATTTTACCTCGGCATCTTTGTGCGCGATGATCTCCACGATTGCCGCGTGCAATTGATTCTCGTCACGCACAGGTGCTGTGCAACCTTCGAGATAAGAAACATAACTTGCTTCATCCGCTACGATCAATGTTCTTTCGAACTGCCCTGTTCCTTTTGAGTTGATCCTGAAATAAGTGGAAAGTTCCATAGGGCAACGCACCCCTTTAGGAATATAACAAAATGACCCGTCGCTGAATACTGCGGAATTAAGCGCCGCATAATAATTGTCGGTATAAGGCACAACCATGCCCATGTACTTTTTAACCAGGTCAGGAAACTCCTGCACCGCTTCGCTGAAGGAGCAAAAAATAATTCCTTTTTCAGAAAGTGTTTCGCGAAAAGTTGTTTTAACCGACACGCTATCAAACACGGCATCAACCGCGATGTTGGATTCCACGCCACTCAAACGTTTTTGTTCTTCCAAGGAGATCCCTAATTTTTCAAACGTCTTTAAAAGCTCGGGGTCCACCTCATCAAGGCTTTTCAGCTTTGGTGTTTGTTTCGGCGCCGAATAATAAATAATATCGTTGAAGTCGATCTTCGGATAATGAAGGTGCGCCCAGTTATCTGGTGCCTTCATCGTTAACCAATAACGGTATGCTTTTAAGCGGAATTCCAACAGCCATTCCGGCTCATTTTTTTTCCTGCTCAGGGCCTTTACAACATCCTCATTTAGACCTTTTTCAAAAGAATCTGTTTCGATCTCGGTCGTAAAACCGTATTTGTATTCACTGTTTATATGTTCTTCTAGAACTTCGTTTTGTTCGGCCATTACCTTTTATTTTAACTGCCACAGATTGCGCAGATATTAATTCATTTCCTACTTCAAAGCAGATATCATCCGTGTAATCCGCGAAATCTGTGGCTTTAATTGATTCCAAATCTAAACCGAGAAACTCTCCCCGCAACCACAGGTACGGGAAGCATTCGGGTTATTAAATACAAAGCCCTTTCCATTCAGGCCACCGGTGTATTCAAGCTCGGTGCCAACCAGGTAAAGAAAACTTTTGCGGTCTACCACAATTTTCACGCCTTTATCCTCAAACATCTGGTCTCCCTCTTTCAGAGTATTATCAAACTCAAGTTTATAGGACAGTCCCGAACATCCACCACCATCCACCCCCACACGAATAAAAGTGTCTGCAGGGCGGTTTTCCCTTTTGATCAAGTCAATCGCATGGTTCTTTGCATTTTCACTTACAGTTATCATAACTATTTGTTTTTAAATGAATTATAGAAATAAAATTAATTAGACTAAATCTAATTAGAATACAAAAATACCATAAATAAGGTATATAGGCAAATAAATAGTCCTAAGTAAAGAGGATTTTAAAGGGGAATTAACAAAAGTTCAGGGAACCAGGTTAACTATTACAAATGGAGTCTGAAATTGACTCTTTTTGGAATAGTTCGCATCAACATTTCTGAAACCAGTACTTTTTTACAAAAGTGAGAGCCTTATTATTTTTGAGTTTTTACGGCTTTCTTTTAAGCGGTCTATCACTATATTATCACCCACCGACTCAAAACTTGCCGGAAACAATTTTATGCCCTCTTTTTTGATATCGAACATATATTGTTTGGTCATTCGACCCATAGGGTCAATTTTAACGCAGGTCAATATTCCACCTTTTCTAGCCACATGCTGCGCAGGTCTTTCGTTTGAAGTTAACTTAGCATTTTTTGCGTTGTCGAGGTAAAAGAAATAGTGATTTCCTTTGTAAGTACGGGAAAAGAACCCCAGATCAGCTGTACTGCCACCCTTTTGGTATTTAGGGATCTTCTGGCACCACTCCGTTTTACCATCTTTATTGGCCTTTAACACCAGGATACTTTCGTAATAATACGTATAGGTGGTCCTGGTGCTGCCATTACTGCTTGTAGTGGTATGCTGAACAACATAATACTCTTCGCCAATAAAAGTTATCCCGCCGTCCTCATCAAAAACAACCTTTCTAAAATTAAGGTTAGAAGCTTCCAGATCCTGTTCCTTCTCTCTTTTTTCCATTCTGCGTTTTGTCCTTTCGCTTTCGTAGGATTTAAGAATTTCGTTGGGAAATTCGTAATAGGTTGTATTAAATTTCCTGAATGCACCTTTATCAGTAAACTCCAGGCGGGCAATGTAAGTGCCGTCTGTACCCCCGTTCGAAAAGTTTGAATAATACCCAACAATTACAGGACTGCCGCCAAGATCTTCCGTAAGTATATAATCTTTTAAAAATTTGTTTTCAAGGGCGAACACAACGAATTCCATTTTATTGGTTTTCTGATTCAGACGCATGAGTTCATAGCGGTACCGTCCTTTATTTTCTTTGGTTTCACCGTCAATAGAGTTATTTAAAGCAACACTGGCGAATATGTATATGTTTCCTTTTGAATCGACTTCTTTTGCCAGGATATCCATTTCTGCTTCCGTGTAGGGCATTTCAATTTCACGGGAATACAAGGTTTTCATCTGATCATCGTACAGATTAAATCCAATTACGTCTTTATTATAACGATCTTTTTTTTCCTTAGGCTTCAGGCGGTAGGTCATAAGCATCCTGCTCTTATCCCTCGAATAATAAAAGCGGTACTTATAATAACCCTGGGCTCCCAGTTTATCTGATTCGCTCAATCTGATCGGATTGTCCCCTAACTTATATGTTTGTTTATCTAAAGGCAGCGCCCATAGCCGCTCTACGCCTTCACTTCTTTCCCAAGTGGAATACAACCAGAAAAAATTATTTTTTATGTGAAACAACCCTTCAGGAGCATAGGTGTCAATTTTAATTTGCGCGAGCTCCGTTTTTTTTACCGCGTTGAATTTATCGTCAAACAACTGAAAAACCAATCCTTTCTCATGCCGGTAATAAACTTCGGCAAACAGGTTTTTGTCAAGTTGACGGAACCCCCAGTCTTTATGTTTTCTGATAGTTTTAAACTCCTCGCTAAAGCTGTATTCGGCATTTTGAGAACAGACAGGATAAGCGGCAAAAAGGTATACAAACAGGGCTGCTGCGGCTATGCTTTTTTTCATATGATCGGATCTGGGTTAAGATTTACGGCGGTAAATGTAATTAATATTTCACATATCACATCCATTGTTTCGTGTAACAGAGATCAGTAACCGGTACTCAGTTAAACCTAACAACAAGTCTTAGCCTGGGGTCTCCGATTTGGCAAAAGCCGATTTTGAATTTAGCCACGAAGTACCGATTGAACCCTGCAGAGATAAACCTAAAATACACGCGCATGAAAATTAATTCTTCAATCCTATGGATTGAGATTTCTAGAATTCACTTTTTAAATGAAATTTAATATCCGGGAATTTCTCCTGGGCCATTTGTAACAACCAGGGACTTTCTGCCAGGAAAACAGGGCGATCCTCCTTATCGTAAGCAATGTGCGCGTTTCTGTCCTGCATAAAAGCGTCCAGTTTTTTCTTATCGTCACTGCTTATCCAGAGTGCTTTATAGAGATTGATCTGATCGAAACTGGCGCTGGCATTATATTCAGATTTCAAACGATGTTGAATTACTTCGAACTGTAAAGCTCCAACCGTTCCAATAACTTTTCGGCCATCTACTTTTTTAGTGAATAATTGCGCTACACCTTCATCGGTAAGCTGCTCAAGCCCTTTCTGAAGCTGTTTGGTCTTCATTGGGTCCATGTTTGTAACATAGCGGAACAATTCCGGTGAAAAACTTGGGATCCCTTTAAACTGGAAACTCGCGCCTTCGGTTAACGAATCTCCAATTTTAAAATTCCCCGCATCATACAAGCCGATCACATCCCCCGGAAACGCTTCATCTATCACCGATTTTTGCTGCGCCATAAAAGCAGTGGGATTACTGAAGCGCAACTCTTTTTTCTCACGCACGTTGTAATAATATTTATTCCTTTCGAATTTTCCGGAACAAATCCTTAAAAAGGCGATCCGGTCGCGGTGCTTAGGGTCGAGGTTGGCATGGATCTTAAAAATAAACCCGCTGAACTTAGAATCTTCAGGTTTTACAATTCCATTATCCGTTTCCCGCTCCTTCGGGAATGGCGCTATTTCCACGAAACAATCCAGCAACTCATGGATCCCGAAATTATTTACCGCGCTTCCAAAAAACACCGGACTTATCTGCCCCTCCAGATATTTCTCTACATTCAGCTGATCATATACCCCATCGATCAAATGGACATCTTCTCGTAATTGGGCGGCAAAATCCGGCCCGATACGTTTATCGATGCGGGTATCGTTTATATCTTTAATGGTGAGCACTTCGCCCACCGTTGTTTTGCTTTCTCCTTCAAACAGATTAAGAGAACTTTGCGTGAGGTTATAAACCCCTTTAAAGGATTTACCAATGCCAATAGGCCATGTAAGCGGACGCACTTTTATTTTTAATTCCTTTTCTATTTCATCCAGAAGGTCAAAAGGGTTCTGGCCTTCGCGGTCCATTTTATTGATAAAGACAATCACGGGTGTATTCCGCATGCGGCATACCTCCAGCAATTTTCGTGTTTGCGGCTCCACTCCCTTCACACAGTCAATCACCATGATAACACTATCCACAGCGCTCAATGTGCGATACGTGTCTTCCGCAAAATCTTCGTGGCCGGGAGTATCCAGAATATTTACCTTGTAATTTTTATAATCGAAAGCCATTACGGAAGTTGATACCGAGATACCACGTTGTTTCTCGATCTCCATAAAATCGGAAGTCGTGGATTTTTTGATCTTATTTGATTTTACGGCACCAGCTGTTTGGATCGCACCTCCAAAAAGCAGGAGCTTCTCAGTAAGTGTCGTTTTTCCGGCATCGGGATGCGCAATGATCGCAAAAGTTCTACGGCGTCTTATTTCTTCGGTAATTGTCATTTTTAAATTAGTGGGCGCAAAGATAACCAATTTTTTTCCTTTCTTCTATTTGGGCGACCCCTTCGGGCCGGCCATCGCTACTCGCTCTTCCGCCAAGCCGTTTTGGAGTATCATGTCATTGCGGCTTGATCGGAAGGAGCTCAAACAGGCCGCTCTGTCCCTGTCGCGGGCAACTGACATCACTCCTCCAGGAGAAAACCCTGATTCAGACGGTTCATAACATTGTCCAGTACTTTCTGAGGGGTGCATTTTGTTTATTTAAATAAAATTTTATATTTGCTTCATATCAGGGCTTTAACGTGAACATCCGTTAAAAATGCAGGGGAATGTGCATCACGTTATTGTCTAACAAAAAACAACACATGAAAGTTTTTTATAGTTTTATTTTCGCCGTTCTTGCCCTTAGCCTGTCCGCCCAAACTAAGCCTGCGTCATACAAAGACTATTTTTTAGAAGGATCCTACCAGCTTCTTGAAGGAGATGAAGAAAAGGCGGAAACCAACTTCGAGCTGGCTTACCAGCTGGATTCCAGTTCCTCCAACATTAATTATATGGTAGGAGTATGTTACCTGCAAAACCCTCTTAAGAAAGCAAGAGCGGAGCGTTATCTCGAAGTTGCTGTAAAGCACATTTCCAAAACCTACCGGACCGACGATGCTTCCGAAAGATCCGCTCCTCCTATCGCTCTCTATTATTACGGCGAGGCGCTTCATATCAATTATAAATTTGACGAGGCCACAGCATCGTATGAGAAATTCAAACGATATGTGGATCCGGAGGACAAGGAATTCCTCACTATGATTGAAAAAGGGATGGCCACTACAAAGGTCGCAAAAGAAACGGCCAGTCAGCCATTGAATGTACAGATAACCAACCTTGGTGACAGTATAAACAGCCCTTTCCCGGAATACAGCGCCGTATTAAGCGCAGACGAACGCACAATGATTTTCACCACAAAACGTCCGAGCACAACCGGAGGGCTTAAGACAGAAAACGGAAGCTACTTTGAAGACATTGTGATTTCTTATAAAGACGATAAAGGGCAATGGAGCAGACCTGTGGCGCTCAGTAATAATGTGAATACGATCTCTCACGAGGCATCCATTAACCTGACGCCCGACGGGCAGACCCTCATTGTTTACAGGAATGATCCCAACAGTAAAAACCCGGAGGGCGACGGAAACATTTATTACACTACATACGATGGAAAAGACTGGAGTTCCCTGAAAGAATTCGGGTCGAATGTAAATACCCCTTTCATGGAATCACATGCCTGCTTAAGCGCAGACGGCAATGTACTTTTCTTTTCTTCTGAAAGACCTGGAGGATTTGGAGGTAAAGACATTTACAGATGCATAAAATTACCCAACATGAAATGGAGCAAAGCGCTCAATATGGGTCCGCTGATCAATACCGCGAATGATGAAGACGGTGGTTTTATTCACCCTGACGGGCAAACATTTTTCTTTGCTTCCAATGGCCCCAAATCGATTGGTGGTTTTGACATCATGTTTGCAACGTTAAATACAGAAGACAACAGGTTTTCAAACGTAACCAACATCGGTTACCCTATCAACACCACGGAAGACGATATTTTTTATGTAACATCTCCCGATGGCAAACGCGGTTATTTTTCATCCGCTAAAGCCGGCGGATACGGAGGCAATGACATTTATGTGATCTCTATTGCGGAAGCAAAAGAAACCTTCCTGGCCTTATTTAAAGGACAGCTTATTCCCGCGGAAGGAGAACCGCTGCCCGATAATATCCAGATCATTGTAACAGATAAACAAAGCAATGAGATCATTGGAACATATCGTCCTAAACTTGTAAATGGGACATTCTCCACCATTTTACCTCCTGGCAGAGAATACAATTTCTCGTACCAGACCGATGTTGGAGAAGAATTTTATAACGAAGATGTATTTGTAAGCAATGACGTTTCCTACCAGGAAATTAAACGAGAAGTAGCGCTGGAACCGGTAAGGCTGGTAGGAAAAATAAAAGTAAGCTCCAAAGCCATCACCTTAAATACGATCGTGCTTAAAGACAGCCGGAACAAAAGGCCAATTGCTGGAGCAAAGATCACCCTTGCAGAAACAGGCGGATCCACACAGTTGTTTGATTCCGATTCGCTCGGAAAATACGATGGCATTGTATTGCAGCCTGAAAAAGTATACACCCTTTTTGCTGAAGCTGAAAGCAAAAAATCAGCAACTATTGAAATAAGCACCGTAGGAACCAAATCGGCAAAAATAATTAACCAGGTAATTTACCTTGAGGGCAAGGCCGAAAAATTTACTTCAAAAGAACTCCTTTTGGAGATCAGCGTAAAACATCCCAAAAGCAAAAAACCGGCTCCGAATGCCAACATCAGCTTAACTGATGCGGACGGCATAAAATATGAAACCGTTGCAGATGCGAAGGGAATTGCAAAAGGCATTGAACTTACACCTAAAACAAAATATTTTATCGTCGCCTATAAAGATGGTTTTATTTCGGAGGTGGAAACGTTCACTACGGGACCGATCTCAGAAGGAAAAACATATTCAAAGACACTTTATGTCGCCTTTGAGGATTCGGTACCTGCCATTGCTGCAGTTCCTACAAAAACAGCAATTTCCCACACTTCCGAAACTGTAAAAGTACTGCCTGCAACGGACTACGAATTCTACTATAAATATGGACGGAAAGTAATTAATGAAAACGACCAGACCTGGATCAACTTTATAGAGAACATTGTAGATCTTACAACCAAAAGACCAGTAGTTGTGATCACGATACGCTCAAGCGCTTCGCGGGTCCCTTGCCGCACCAGGGGAGGCAATGGGGCTCTTGCCTCGATCAGGGGTAAGAACCTTGAGAAACTTATCCGCAGCTCCCTGGAAACAAAAGGCATTGATAAAAGCAAATACAAATTTGTCAGAACATCAAAGGTTAGCGGTCCAAAATACCGTGGTGACTGGAAAGTAGGCCGTAAAAAATACGAGAAGCACCAGTATGTAAAAGCCCGGGCGAAGTAGCGGAAGGCAGTTGGCAGGAAGCAGCTGGCAGTCAACTATGGCAGAAGGTCAAAATGTTGAAGTCGTTGGATTTTCCATTATTATTTACGGATACATTTGTTTTATAAGATTCTCTTGCATACATAGTTCAGAAAACAAAAACTCCGCGCCCTCTGAATCTCCCCTACTCTGTGTTGAATCATGCACAAGGTCACCTCAAGAAACTCCGGCAAGAGGTAAGGGACAGTTGGCAGTATGCTGTTCTCATGCAGAAAGACTATTTACAAAATCTGTGAAATCAGTGTAATCTGCAGCCGTATTCCCAAAATAACCGGCAGTTTTAGTAAATTCGCGCATGGAAAATGCTGAATGGTATGTGAACTGGTTTAACTCCCCTTACTATCATTTATTATACAGTAACCGGAATTACAAGGAAGCGAATTTCTTTATTGATCAGCTTTGTGATAATTTAAAACTAATTCCAAATTCTACGATCTGGGACCTTGCATGTGGAAAAGGCCGCCATTCCATTGCCTTAAACAAAAAAGGTTTTCATGTGATAGGCACAGATCTTTCGGTAAACAGCATCACAGAAGCCTCTCAATGCATTAACCCTACACTTGAGTTTTTTATCCACGATATGCGTCAGCCTTTTAAAGTAAATTATTTTGACGCGGTGTTTAATCTTTTCACCAGCCTGGGATATTTTAAAGATTTCAATGATAATTTCGCGGTGTTTGAGAATGTTGCATTGTCCTTAAAAAAAGAAGGAGTATTTGTGATCGATTTTTTTAACTCCTATAAGGTCATTAGTTCTTTTAAATCAGAATATCATGAACAAAGAGGAAACGTTACTTTTGACATACATAAAAAAATAGCCGGCAACACCATTCTAAAAAGAATAGAATTCAGTGATCAGGGCAAAAATTATTACTTTGAAGAATCCGTATCCCTATTCACCAGATCTGATCTCGAGAGCTTTGCAAAGGGCGCAGGACTGAGTTTAAAGAATTGTTACGGCAATTATCACCTGGACGCGTTCGATGAAAAAACGTCTGACCGGTTAATTTTAATTTTTAAAAAATAATTTTGTGAATCCACTCATTGCTATACTTTGTTTGATCGCCCCGATCCTCATCACGGGAATTGTCGCGTTTAATATTTCTATTCAGCACGCGCGCCTCCGCCTGATCCTTGCATTTAGCGCCGCTTACCTGTTCGCGCTTTCGATCATGCACATGCTGCCGGAAGCTTTCGCGCATTCAAACGTAAAATTTGTAGGGCTGTTTATCGTACTCGGGTTCGTTTTACAATTGCTCATCGACACTTTCAGTACAGGTATAGAACACGGCCATGTTCATTTACACAGCCATACCTGCCACAAACATTTACCTTATGGCATCATCATCGGACTTTTATTGCATTCGTTTCTGGAAGGGCTTCCAATATACGACCTCAACTCGCCCGAAAATTCAAACATTAATCATCAGCTCATCCTGGGTCTGGCCATTCATAATTTACCGATCACAATCGCGTTTGTTTCGCTTTTAAAAGAACACGAAACACAGAACAAAAACTGGCTGCTGCTTATCCTGTTCTCGCTCATGACCCCTTTAGGATATATGAGCAGTTACGTTCTTCAATCGTTTGGGCTCAACAACTATGAGATATACAGCCAGGCGGCATTCGCCCTGGTAATAGGTATTTTCCTCCATATTTCGACCGCTATTTTATTCGAGACAAGCGACCAGCACCGTTATAATATCAAAAAAGTAATTGTGATGGCCTGCGGAATTATTTTAGCTTATCTCATCAGTTAATGCAAGGGCCAACCTATTTTGTAGATGTAATCGTTCCATTAAGTGTTCCCAACAAATACACTTACCGGGTGCCTGTGGACCTGAATCATGAACTGGAAAAAGGAAAACGTGTACTTGTACAGTTTGGAAAATCTAAAATTTACACAGGTATTATTTACAACATCCACCAGACGGCACCAAAGGAATATGAAGCCAAATACATAGAAGGCGTGCTTGATGAAGCTCCTGTTGTTACAGAAACACAACTGACATTCTGGGACTGGATCTCCTTTTATTACTGTTCCAACCCGGGAGATGTGATGAACGCGGCCCTTCCGTCAGGATTAAAACTGAGCAGCACATCCCATATTCAGTTAAATCCGGATTTCAATTTTGAAGAAACCGAACACCACCAGTTCACCGAACGGGAACATATCGTTATTGACTCCCTGCATGCTACCCCGAATCTGAGCTTTGAAAACCTGGCGGAAATCCTGCAGGTGAAATCGGTTCAGCCTATCATTCACAAACTTCTGAAAAAAAACGCGATCGTAGTATATGAAGACGTTAAAGACAAATACAAACCAAAACTGCAGTCGTTTTTAAAACTCAACGAAGAATACCGCGATGAAAAAAAACAGCATGACACTTTAAATACACTTGAGAAAAAAGCATTTAAGCAAGCAGAAGCCCTTCTTTATTTTCTGCATTTAGAGAAATCCAAACATGATGTGGTAAATGGTTGGGTCAGAAAAACAGAACTACTTAAGAAATGCGAGAATGCGGCGGTTTCAGCACTTGTTAAAAAAACAATTCTTGTTGAAGAAGAATTTGAAGTAGGAAGATTATTGTTTGAAAAAGGCAGGTCCACCACGAATAAACTAAGTAAGGCCCAGCAACAGGCATATCTTGAAATAACTACCGCGTTTGAAAAAAACAAAACCGTTTTGTTGCAGGGTGTGACCGGTAGCGGGAAAACAGAGGTCTATATTCAGCTGGTTAAAGATATGCTTGCTCAAAACAAAACCATTCTTTTCCTGATCCCTGAAATTGCGTTGACTACACAGCTAATCACAAGGCTCCGCGCTGTTTTTGGAGAAATTGTGGGCGTGTACCATTCGCGCTTCAGTGAAAACGAAAGAGTCGAGATCTGGAATAATGTACTTATGGGAGATGCCGAGAAGTTGGAAGGAGGCAGTAAGCAATCTGGTGCCGCTTGGAGCGAAGTCGGGAAAGGTAAGCAGGAGGTAGTAGATAGTAAACAGTGGGCAGGAGGAAATGCGCAGCCCGGAGAATCAAAAAACAAATATAAAATAATTCTGGGAGCCCGCTCCTCGCTCTTCCTTCCTTTTAATGATCTTGGATTGATCATTGTAGACGAGGAGCATGATAATTCGTTTAAACAATACGACCCTTCCCCACGTTACCAGGCCAGGGATGCCGCGCTTTATCTTTCAACCCTTCATAAGGCCCATGTGCTTTTGGGAAGCGCCACCCCTTCCGTTGAAAGTTTTTATAATGCCCAACAAGGAAAATATGAACTTGTAAAACTCACAAACCAGTTTGTAGAAGGTGGCGGCACCACTATAGAGGTATGTGATGTAAACTATTATACCGGGACAAATGAAATGAAGGCGAGCCTTACCCCACCTTTGTTTGAAGCCATCGATAAGGCACTCGCGAAAAAACAGCAGGTAATTTTATTTCAGAACCGCCGGGGTTTCGCGCCGTATACAGAATGCAAACAATGTGGACATGTTCCACACTGTGTGCAATGTGATGTTTCCCTGATCTACCATAAACACAGCCAGAAATTGACCTGTCATTATTGCGGGTATTCGGTTACGCCGCCAAAAACCTGTTCCGCATGCGGAAGCAATCAGCTACAATACAAAGGTATGGGCACCGAAAAGATTGAGGAAGATATCGAGATCCTTTTTCCAAAAGCAAAAATTGCGCGTATGGATCTTGACAGTACACGCAGCAAATATGCTTATAAACAACTGATCGATGATTTTGAAGGCGGAAATATCGACATCCTTATTGGAACACAAATGGTGACCAAGGGCCTTGATTTTAATAATGTAAGCGTTGTGGGTGTTTTAAATGCTGACTCTATCCTGAATTTTCCGGATTTCAGATCCTTTGAAAAAGCATTCCAGATGCTGACGCAGGTGAAAGGCAGGGCAGGCCGGAACAACGAGATGGGGAAAGTTTTAATCCAAACAACCCAGGTAGAACACCATGTACTAAAATATATCACCGAAAACCGCATCGATCGTTTTTTTGATGAAACCCTTGCCGAACGTAAACAATACAACTATCCACCCTACTCACGCCTGTTCGAGATCACGCTTATTTCCAAAGACGTAAATGAAGTGAACCACCTGGCCAATGAATTACTCCTTCTTTTGAAACCCGACTTTGGTGATCAACTCCTGGGACCCGAATTCCCGCTGATCTCCAAAATAAAGAACCAATACCATAAACACATCCTGATCAAAACATCAAAACAACAGTCTTCCACATCTATCCGCCTGGCTATTTTTAATGCATTGAATAACCTTCAGAATAATTACAAAAACTGGCGATATAAGGTATCAATTGACGTTGATCCCGTTTAGACGGGAAGATCTATTAATACAGTAGTCCCGCGGCCGGGCACTGAATCAAAATGCACTTCCCCATTTATAAATTCAATCCGTGAAAGAATGTTTTTTAAGCCAATCCCCTCAAACTCGTTTATTTTATCACTATCAAATCCAACGCCGTTATCCTCAATTACAACAGATAATTCTTTCTCGTGCCTGATCAATTGAATACCGATCTTATTCGCCTTTGCATGCTTAATAATATTATTCACAATTTCCTGTATGGCCCTGTACAAAGCCATTTCCTTGCTTTCTTCCAGACGTTTATCCAGACCAACAATTTCAAGGTCAATCTTCAAATTTGGAAAGCTGCCGAGCCTGGTGATAAATTCTCTAATGGCGCTGGCCAGGCCTAATTTAATAAGTGTATTAGGCATCATGTTATGTGATACGGCCCTTACTTCTTTAACCGAATCATCTATAAGGGCCAGGGTATTTTCCAATGCATCTTTCTCCGCCTGGCTGCCGGTACGAATTGTAGATCCCAGGCTGCTCAGGTTAAGTTTTGCCGCAGAAAGGATCTGGCCGACCCCATCATGCAGATCCTGGGCAATGCGGCGCCGTTCCTTCTCCTCCGCTTCAATAATTGCCCTGGCCCGGATATCTCTTTGTGCCGCTATTTCGGCTTCATGCTTCAATTGTACCTGTGCCTGTTTTTTCCGATAAAATAAAACACCACTTATACCGGAGGCTATTAACACAGTAAGAATTAAAAGTATAAAAAGGTTCTTTTTAGCGCGCTCCTGTTTATTTCTTTCCAGCTCAGCCCTGTTCTTTAAAATCTCAAGGTCCTTTTTTTCTACATCAAATTTTGTCTGCGCTTCTGAAAACCTCACTGCCGTCTCCCTTGAGAACATGGTATCTTTGATGGAAGCATATTTCCTGAAATACACATCCGCCATGGCAGGATTTTTCTTATGTATGTACAAGTTCACCAGATTTTCACATACTATTAATTCCGCCTCACCATTCCCGAGTTTTTTTGCCAGGACCAGTGAATTCAAAAGAAGTTCCTCGGCCTTTGAATAATCTCCTTCGGTTATAAGCACCTTGGCCAGGTTCGCCTGGTAGATGGCTATCCCGCCCGTATCCTGCATTGTACGGCTTACTTCAAGCGCCTCTTTATATTCTGATTCACTGTTTTTTATCCGGCCTGACTGAAAGTACAATTCACCAAGATTGTTACAGGCGGTGGCATAATTGGAATAATCCTCCATTTCTTTAAACATGCTTTTTGCAAGCTTGTAACACGTCATGCTTGAATCAACCTGATTAAGGCTTTTATAATTATCTCCCATGGCACCCAGTGTAATGGATTGGAGGTAAATGTCGCTGCGGGTCTTACTGATCTCAAAGGCCCGCCTGAGATAGACATTGCTTAATTTGTAATTTCCAATATTATTGTAGGACATGCCAAGAGCATTACACGTTACCGCGATGTAATAGTTTTTTTTCAGTTCCTCATAAATTTTCAGGGCCTGGAGCTGTAATTCCATTGCCTCTCCGAGTTGATTGTTCTTTGACTTAATAACCGATAAATTAAAAAGAGCGCCTGCAAGATCCTTTTTATTACCGGCGAGCTTCGCAACGGGAACAGTCTTTTCGGCATATTCCATAGCTGTCTTTATATCTCCGCTGTATTCGTATATAACACTCAGATCACTTAAGGAACGAGCGATCCACTTTTTATTATCTTTAGCTGTGGCTTCATTTAAAAGAAGAGTCGCGTATTTTAAAGCCCCTGCTTTATCCTTTTCTTTCAGGTTCCACGATAAAAAGGAATAAGCCTTGAATCGCACGGAATCTATGGTTGATTTAGATGCAACCATCAAACTATCCATATACTTCTGGTCCTGTGCCGACAAAAAGTTGCTGGATAATAAAACAAAAAGTAATCTGTAAATTGTTTTCATATGTATTTATTACCATTTTTTTAATTGGCATTACTTGTCCCGAACTGGCTTCGGGATGGTATAGCCATGTTAACTTCATTTGTGTCTGCTTTTCGAAAACATGGCTATTTCATAGTTTTTACTAAGCTCCCCTTTCTTAAAATTAATTATAACCCGATCCATACGGAAAAACGAAACATGAAGCGCTTATGACATATAAAACAAAGAACATCCTAAACACGTAATAGGCTTCAATCCATTTATCATATTGACTTTTATTAAGTGTGAGGGAATGAGGGAAACAGGTTAAATTTAAAGATTATTTTTTTATAGGGTATTTTTCGCCAATAAATGGGTTTTTGACCCTCCGGCAGGCTAAAAAGCCGGCTCTGTACCACAAATATTCAGTATCTTTGCGCCCTGAATGAAAACCAAAACACTTAAAAAAAATAAAGTAAATGTTGTGACGCTCGGCTGCAGCAAAAATCTCGTTGACAGCGAGGTATTGATGGGGCAGCTTAAGGCTAACAAATTTGATGTTGAACATGAAAGCAGCAGTGATGACCACCAGATCGTGATCATCAATACCTGCGGTTTTGTTGACAATGCCAAACAGGAAAGCATCGACACAATTCTAAGATATGTTCAAGCGAAAAAAGAAGGTGCTGTTGAAAAAGTATATGTAACAGGCTGTTTGAGCGAACGCTATAAAAAAGACCTGGAGATCGAGATCCCCGAAGTGGACGCTTATTTCGGAACCCGGGAACTACCGAAGATCCTGAAAACACTAAAGGCCGATTATAAACACGAGCTGGTTGGCGAACGTTTGCTTACCACCCCTCAGCATTATGCTTATTTTAAGATCAGTGAAGGTTGTGACAGGCCATGCAGTTTTTGCGCGATTCCCTTAATGCGTGGGAAACACATCAGCGTACCGGTGGAGGAGCTGGTGAACCGCGCCAAAACGCTGGCGGCCAAAGGAACCAAAGAACTCCTCTTAATTGCACAGGACCTTACTTATTACGGACTTGATATCTATAAAAAAAGAGAACTGGCCGCGTTGCTTGATAAAGTAAGTGACGTGGAAGGGATTGACTGGATCCGCCTGCATTATGCATTCCCCAGTGGCTTTCCCATGGAAGTACTGGATGTAATGAATACAAAAACAAATGTGTGCAAGTACCTCGATATGCCTTTGCAACACATCAGCGACAACATGCTAAGCAGCATGCGCCGCGGGATCACCAAACAAAAAACCATCGACATCGTAAATAAGATCCGTGATAAAGTTCCCGGGATTGCCATCCGTACCACACTCATTGCAGGCTACCCGGGAGAAACAGAAAAAGACCACGAAGAAATGCTGCGCTGGGTGGAAGATACAAAATTTGAGCGCCTTGGCATCTTCACATATTCTCATGAGGAAAACACACATGCTCATACATTAAAAGATGACGTGTCAGAAAAAATAAAACGCAAACGTGCAGATGCTGTAATGGCCGTTCAACAGGAGATCTCCTTTAAGCTGAACCAGGAAAGGGTGGGCAAGACCTATAGAATTTTAGTGGACAGAAAAGAAGGAGAATACTTTATCGGCCGTACGGAATTCGACAGTCCCGATGTGGATAACGAAGTGCTTGTAAAAGCCGATAATGAAATCTATTTACGTGTGGGCGATTTTGCTACCGTGAAGGTGTATGAGGCAAGTGATTTTGATTTGTATGGTAAACTGACATAAAAAATTGCCATAGAAATCGCAGATAACCGGAAAAATTCTGACTTGTCACATAAAAATCCGAGATCATTCTTTTTTATATATAGCGCTTTTGCCCGAAATATGCCCTTTTTAACGCTTTCTTCAGGTCTTTGGTTCTTATTGATTGATACTCTCTGCTAAAATCGTTATTTTTGAACTAACAAATGTCGCGGAGAAAAATACTCAGAGCACAGTCTATGGCCATGTGGAGTAACTAGTTGCTTCAACAATTTACAATTGTAAACTAATTTATAATTGACAATTATTCATTATTAAAAATCAAGAAAATGGCAACTAAAGAAGTAAAAAACGTAGAATACGGTTTAGAAAAAATATTTGAAGGCGCTCAGGATTTCCTGCCTTTGTTAGGAACGGATTATGTAGAATTTTATGTGGGCAATGCCAAACAAGCCGCTCATTATTACAAAACCGCATTTGGTTACCAGTCTTATGCCTACGCAGGACTGGAAACCGGTTTAAAAGACCGCACTTCATACGTATTAAAACAAGATAAGATCCGCCTGGTTCTTACCACGGCTTTAAACAGCAATTCACCCATCGGCGAGCACGTAAAAAAACATGGTGACGGTGTAAAAGTAATCGCTCTTTGGGTTGAAGACGCGCGGAAATCTTTTGAAGAAACCGTAAAACGCGGCGCTAAACCTTACCTGGAACCTGTTGTGGAAAAAGACGAACACGGTGAGGTTGTGCGTTCAGGAATTTATACCTATGGCGAAACTGTTCACATGTTTGTAGAACGTAAAAATTACAAAGGCGCATTTTTGCCAGGCTTTGTGGAATGGAAAAGCGATTATAACCCTGCGCCGGTTGGGCTTAAGTTTATTGATCACATGGTGGGCAATGTAGGCTGGAACCAAATGAATGCCACTGTAAAATGGTATGAAGAAGTGATGGGCTTTGTAAACTTTTTAAGCTTTGACGACAAACAGATCACCACAGAATACTCTGCTTTGATGAGCAAAGTTATGAGCAACGGTAACGGACGCATTAAATTCCCGATCAACGAGCCTGCTAAAGGAAAGAAAAAATCACAGATCGAGGAATATATTGATTTTTATGAAAGCGCAGGCGTACAACATCTTGCCCTCGCAACAGATGATATCATTAAAACTGTAGGAGAGCTAAAAGCGCGGGGAGTTGAGTTTTTACCACCGCCACCGCAGGCCTATTATGATGATATTCCAAGGCGCCTCGGAGTTCACATGTCGGTAATGAAAGAAGACATAAAAGAACTTCAGCGCCTGTCTATTTTGGTGGACGCGGACGAAGAGGGTTATCTTTTGCAGATCTTCACAAAACCTGTGGAAGACAGGCCGACTTTATTTTATGAGATCATTCAGCGGATGGGCGCTAAAGGATTTGGAGCAGGTAATTTTAAGGCCTTGTTTGAATCCATTGAAAGGGAGCAGGCTTTACGCGGAACGCTGTAGTAAAAATAAATTATACTGATGAAGGGGCTGTCTTATGGGCAGTCTTTTTTCATTTGGGCAAGCACTATGAGAAATGAACTACAGTAACCTATCATACTATCCGCAAAAATATAAGCCACAGATTTCACATATTCCGCCGATATTGAAAAATCTGCGTTATCCGTGAAATCTGCGGCTAAAAAAAATCAACCGGCCCGAATTTTCTAGGGATTAAAGCAAATTCCTGTTCAACTTAAAAAGCGTCTCCAGTTCGAAAATAATTTTTTCCAGCTCTGTTCTTATAAACATGAACTCTTCGCTTGACTGAAAGACCTCTGAATTTAAGCTGGCTTTGATTGCAGTAAAATCGGGCATGTATCCCGCCGCTTTTTCTTCAGAAAGATCCCCGGTGAGCTTGTCAAACAAGACCTCCGCTTCTTTTCTGAAATTCATTAACGCTTTTCTTTTATCTGAACCTGTATTTTCGTTGGCTATCAGTGCAATAGACGTTGTTTCCCTCACGATCCTGATGTTTATGCCAACTATCGAGAAATAAAGATCCACCTGGTTTTGTATGTGCTTTGGTTCCTCATACATGCGCTGAACGCTCGCAAATGCGAGATTATTGGCAGCTTCTGCATGCCTGCGGTATGTAAACCAGTTTTCGTTTGCCTGCAATTCCTTATTGTAATATTTAATTACCTGACTCAGATAATTTTTAGCCTGGAGCAGGGCTTCTTTCATTAAAGCAGGAAAGCGTTGTTTTTCCCATACGGGCCAGAATGCATAACCTGCAACCACTGCAAGCATTGCTCCAATAAGTGTGGAGGCGATCCTCCAGCCGATAAGCTCCAGTGAACCCAATTGCGAGAGCTGCATCAGGATCACCATCATAATGGTAACAAAGAACACGCCTACCTTGTAATTGTTCCTCAGGAAATACGCCACAAAAAAAGAAACAACCACGAGCAGCACAACAAAGGCCTGGTGTGGTACCGGCAGCAACATGATCAGCCCTCCTAAAATCACACCGCCAAGGGTGCCAATGATCCTCTCCTTCCCTTTTTTACGCGTTGCTCCATAGTATGGCTGAATCACAATGATCATGGTTAAGGCAATCCAATAACCGTGATCGATCTCAAAGAACTTGTAAATGAACACAGCAAGGCATAACCCAATCGACACTCTCAGGGCGTATTTAAACTGTTCTGAATTAAAGTGAAAAAGGCTCCGTAAAAAATCAAGAAAGACCCAGTTGTCAATACCCGCCATAAAGTTAGAAAAGCTCAGCTTGTAACTCTCGAAATAATCACTCTTTTTTAAATCCAGCTTTTGTTCTACCAAGAAAATACTTTGTTGAATATATTCAAACGCCTTATCAAGTGTGTCGGTAAAATGCTCAAGCGCTTTTTGCTCGGTATCATTCAGCCGCAGCTCCGCGCCCGACTCCTTAAACAACTGGATGGCAATTTCACAGCGTTTTACCCGTATCTTCGCGAGAGTAAGATCTTCAGGTCTTGATGTATAGATCAGAATAGACAGGCGGGCGCTTACCTGGGCAAAGGCAGAAAGCGTTTTGTATAAGCTGGTATCTTTTACATTTTTAAAAGAACCGTTATTCAAATGGCCCAATTCTTCATAAAGCGATCCTAAGGCCGCACTATACAAAGCTGAGACCCTCCTTAAGTCGATCATAATATCATAATGCTGCACCTTCATCTTATCTGTTTTTTTTCGCCTTGCAAACAGATCAACAGATTGATTGATCGCGGTACGCACCTCTATTTCCTTTTTGGTGATCACATCGGGGGAGATCTCTTTATTGGAAAGCTGTTCGATGATCGTGTCCAGCAATTCCGTATTTGCTTTCCAGATCTTGGCCACAGAACGTTTCACAGGATTTAAAGGGCGGAACGGAAAAGAGAAAACCGTTATGAGGATCGCCCAGGTGGCGCCGATAAGTAAATAGATCCCTGAAACCAGGGACTCCTGGAAATTCCCGGGATAAGAAAGGCCAAACAAAAAGAAAAAGCCCACCGCTACGCCGATGCTCGATCCATAATCACTCCAGTTCCGAACCAGGGCGGCGAACATGCCCACAAAAAACATGGCTGCAATGGAAAGCGTCAGTGAATCCGCAACATACATGCCCAGCATCGCGCTGATAAAGATCAACACCGTTTCAAGACCCTGGATCACCACTTTTTTGTAATGGAGTCCCCGGTATTCGGTAAGCGAGATCATATAGGCGCCAAAAGCGGCCCAGGTCACTTCAAAGCTAAAACCCTTCCATAAAGGCAGAACAATCAGAGGCACATTGAGTGCGAGTACAACCCGGAAAGCCCAGCTGATAGTAGGTTCAAAATACTCCTGCGTAAGAATGGCATTAAATTGTTTTATAGGTTTAAAGCGCATGCAATGGCAAAGGTACTGTGCCTTGGTTGATTATTATATGGATTTTATTTAAATATATGTAAAAATTTGTTGATGCATTATCACCGTTTCTGCATGATAGCAGGTTTGCAATCCAAAACAAATGCTTGTTTCAAGGGGGATTGTTACAAATGAGGACTAAGTAGTCATAAATGAAAACGCGATGGCCAAATAGTCGACCATCAAATACTCTCAACGTCTTGTTAATAGTAAATTTCCAGGTAATAATAGGGGGTATAATTTGCCGGAGATTTAATTTATTAGTTGCTTTTTCGGCAGAATAAATTGTGACCGGTGAGTTTTGGTCACGTCCAGGATAGTGCGGTGGTCCCGA